>OIZO01000188.1_pt1 | contig 48003 bp, 46 predicted proteins | sample 1588551 | NCBI WGS metagenome assembly OIZO01 (sample SAMN03283271) | human gut metagenome | biome: human-associated habitat; material: feces | host: Homo sapiens | place: Peru | collected 2012 | reverse complement strand
TATTTAATGCATTCCTATAACCAAGGATTTCCTGTTCATCTCTGTTTCGTGGAGTGGTCTTATTTTCAACTAACTGTTTTAATCTTGAATTGGTGGTGATAATACCTTCTATCTGATTTGAACTTTCGGTACTCTGAAGCTTTGCAATTTCAACTAATCTGTTTAATCCAACCGGTTTCTGCCTTAAAAATAGATCCTGTTTACCCTTAAATTCGTGAATCTGTGCAACATAGGCCATTATTTCATTATCCCAGATTCTTTCCTTAAGTTTTGAATAATCAAATTCTCGCATCAGGTACTCCTTTCTCACAAACGCATTAGCTTCTCTTAAAGTTTCTGACGTAAATAATCTTTTAGCTAAGTCAGAAAAGAAAGAAAATGAACTTGTCATTCCTATTTTTCCATTCTCTAACCTGCTTTAATTTTCAACATCTCCCCAGCTCAGCCCGAAACATCAGCCTTCTTGTTCCCCTGATATTCTCAAACTGGATTTCATATGTCTGTGTAACCTTATCTACCTTAACAATCTCGCCAGTTCCAAATACCTTATGTCTGACTTTATCTCCAACCTCGAATACAACCTTTGGCAGCATCTGCTCAGTCTCACCTCTGATTAATATTCTGCTGTTGTTGATACAGTCAAGGAGATTAGTATCAATGTCACTTAAAAATGCTGATGGTCTTGCGCCAAAACGCCCGTCTTTCTTTCTATAAGTGCTGAGGTAAAGCATATTCTTAGCTCTCGTCATTGCAACATACAACAATCTTCTTTCCTCTTCATATTCGTCTTCATTACGAAGCCTGCTGCTTGGAAACTGTCCCTCAACGAGTCCTGGTACAAATACTGTATCAAACTCAAGTCCTTTTGCTGTATGAATTGTCATTACTTTTACAACATTATACTCTCCATCCTCATCTTGCGCTGAAAATAATGCAAAATGGCTTAACAGATCAGCCAGCTCAACCTTTTCCTGATTATCTTCCTCCAATGCCGTAATAGTCCTGATAAGCTCTGACACATTATCAAGTCTGGTCTGGTCGATATCCTGCTCCAATGCCTGACGATATCCCATATCAAGACATTTGTTTACTATATCAGTACAGGTATAAGCAACATATGTATCATGCAATTCACTGATTGCATTGTAATATTCTATAACATTTTTCTGTGTTATATCGCCATCGTCAATCTGCTTTCCAAGTGCCTTGAAAAGACTGCAGTTGTTCTGTGCTGCTGCATTTTTAAGCTTCTCAACAGACTTCTTACCAAAGCCCCTTCTCGGTCTGGATATAGTATACAGCAAATCCATGTCCGTAAGGCTGTACACCATTCTCATGTATGAAAGCACCGTTCTTATCTCTTCGCTTTCATAGAATTTCGCACCGCTTAGTATCTTGTAAGGAACTTTTCTTTTTATAAATGCTTCCTCTAACGACCTTGTCTGTGAAGCAGCCCGCACCAATATAGTATGGTCGCTGTACTTCATATTCTTAGCGACATTATCAAGAATAGTATCAGCTATCCACAAAGACTCATTCTTCTCGGTGTCAGGTGCATTAAATACCGGCTTATGGCCATCTGGTCTGTTAGAAATCATCTGCTTTTCAAGCCTGTTCTGATTAGCAGATATAAGTGACTTAGCCACATTTACAATCTGAGGAGTACTCCTGAAATTCTCAGTAAGTGAATAATCCTGCAGATTTTCATGTGTTTTGTCAAAATTAATCATGTATTCAGGGTCAGAACCGCGCCATGTATATATATTCTGGTCGTCATCACCTACCACAAACAGATTCTGATACAATCCACTTAGAATGTGAAGCAGCATGTCCTGTTTCATATTGACATCCTGATACTCGTCGCACAGTACATACTGGCACTTTTCCTGCCAGCGAATCCGCACATCTTCATTCCTGTTTAAAATATATAAAGTGAAATTAATAAGGTCTTCAAAGTCCAGAGCATAATTGTCACACTGTCTCTTAAGATAGTTATAGAAAACCTTTTTATCCACGTTTTTCTCGCTGGAAGCCCTTCTCTTAAGCTCTGTCTTATCAACGCCTGCCATCAGCTCAACATAGGACATATCCTGCTTTGCTATGTCTATATCGCTCATTATCTTCTTTGCGGTATTGTCCTTGAGCGATATTCCCATATATTCAGCCACGTCCTTAATCATCTCCAGCTCTGCCTTCTTATCAAGAATCGTGAATGTCTTGGGAAATGTCAGCCTGTGAATCTCCTCTTTGAGAAACATGTTACAATATCCGTGAAATGTTCCCGTAAAACAGTTGGCGTTATCACCAACAATATTCCTTAACCTGTGCTTCATCTGCGAAGCCGCCTTGTTCGTAAAGGTAAGCGCCACAATAGATGATGGCTCAACAAACAGTTCTGTTATAAGATATGCTATTCTATATGTAAGTACAAATGTTTTTCCCGAACCTGGAACTGACGCAACCCTTATGTTGCCTTCTGTCTGTGTTATTGCCTCTGTCTGTTCCTTCGTTGCTCTTTCTGGTATGTTCATAGTCCTCTTTACCTGTTAATATTTAGTATACCTTTGGTATCTCTCCTTCAATTCCATACATTTGTTTAAATGTATCTATATCCGCTGCCTGCTTAATCAGCATTATCTCCTCTATATTACCGGTATGGATATCCTGAAATCCAGCAACCTGCTCCCCTGTGCATATGCTTGTCTTCAGTACTGGTTTCTTATTCATTTTATCATAGGATTGTGTGTGTTTCTTTCTAAATATACTCATAATTTATAACTCCAAAATCTGTCTGCCAGAGACTTCCTCATACCATTTACGAGCAGTCTCATCATGTACCTGAAGTAAAGTGCGATAATGTGACCACGAAAGTTTGATATTAGATTGTCGACACAGTGTGTCAACAATCTGTGGAAAAGCCTTGTAGAATCTCAAGCAATGATATAAATTGCTCCTGTAATATCCCTTTCCATATTTTTGAATCAAGTATTTTGAGAGACTTTTAATAATTTTAAAATACGGTACTTTCCATTCTTACCAATAATTATTTTTCCTATCTTCCAATTCCACAAGTGCATCATACAATTTGTCCTGTAATTCAGCTTTCGAGAGACTATTCACATATTTACGAAGTTCTTCAAAATGTTCATGTTCTCTTTGCTCTTCCTCTTGCTCCCACTCTTCTACACGCCTCATAAAATCCTTTGCTTCATCAGGTTCTGCTGTAAAATATAATGCTATCATATGTTTACATACTACCCGCCTGCCGTCAGCAAATGGACAGTTACATGTTGACTTTCTAGGATGGATTTTATCAATATGTACTGAATAATCTTTTCCTTCTTGTCCTGACACAACTCCATTATAAGTTCCATCTTCTGCTTTATGCCACGATAAAACCTTTTTATTCTCATAATAATCCATACCACGCCATACGGAATTGTTACTGGCAATTTCTATTAATCCCACTCTCTCACCCCATTCCTTTAAAAGCACAAATCACACTCAAATCCCTAAAAATGCAAAGTCTGCCTGCTAGTATAACCATTCTTCTTGAAATCCGAAAACAAAGCTTCTATCTTTACAGGTGTCACACAGATAAGATTCATTGGTGACTCAAGCTTCTTCAAAGCTGCAAGTGGAATCTTCTTATATTCTGCATGTACATTATAAATATCTGAAAATGGCTCAATTATCTGTGCCTTTCCCATTACCTGCAGACTCTTAAGATTGCCAAAGCCATCATATTTATCATAAATGGCAAGGCATACATTATCGTTCTTTTCCAAACCAATAAACTTCTCTCCACCTTCTGAAAACAGCCAAAACTTATCGTCATGATAACTGTACTCTATCGGCGTACATCTCACATAATCCCCTATTCCTGTTGCAAGCGCACAGGTATTATTCGAACTAATATATTCTTCTACTGTTTTCTTTAATTCTTTTTCCGGCACTGGTATCTGTTCTTTATTGTTCCAGTATTGTGATGCTTTCTTAAATTGTTCCTGTGTCACGATGTGCCTCCTTGTAGTATGCATGTATATCCATTAGATGGTCACTAATGGATACTAATCAATTATCACTGGATATTTACTGAATAATTGTATCCAGTAAATATCTACCAGTATCCATTAAATAACTGACAGTATCTATTAAACCATTTTCTTTTTACTTGTCATCATTGAATATATATTTTGTTCCAGGTCCACTTCCTATTTTTCTCAAAACATCATTTTGAATCATTCTTTCTAGTAACCTGCGTGCACCTGCTCGTGTTTTATATTCACACAATTCCATTGTTTGTTGAGTTGATATGCTGTCATGGCTTTTAAGATAATACATTACTTTCTGCTCTTTGTTCATATTATTTATTTCATCAGTTTCTGTTAATTCTACATGCCTATCTGCCTGCAAGTCTGCTGCCCCTGGAATATATACCACCTGTCCAACTTCGAGTTTTAATGTTACTCTGTCATTACGCTCTGAAAAATCAAATTCCGGCTTTTTCCAGTTTTGTTCTGCCCATGCTGTCATAATCTTATCGACACCACTTCCAGCACGCTCACCAACATTAACAAATCCAAACATTTTTAAAATATTAGGGTTTCGTGGATCACTATTGCCACCCGCATAAAACTCCTCTTTTGTTACCCTGATAGTTCCGGGATTGGAAATGCTAAGTTCCTTTCCATTTTTGACAACAATGATTCCCCGTCTTCCATAATAATTTGCATGTGCCAGTGCATTTGCCAATGCCTCTTCCAACGCATCATGCACATCCACTCTGTCTACCCGGTATCCATCTCTTCTATTGGCAAATGGAACAGCTACTTCATCGTCTATTCTTGTACGCACTTTACAGAAAAAGTCGTATATATTACCGCTCCAATCGCCCTCATTAGAATGTGTACGGAACAGCCAACGCACGGCTTTATCATCACATTCCTCACGATAATCCAGAAAATAATTAGGAAAAACTTCAGTAATATGATAAGCCTCTCCAAAGAATAATAATCCTGCTATCGTTGGCGATAATGTTCCCATCTTATTCTTCGCCGCTGCTCTTAATTTCATAAGGAACTCATCATTTTCAAGTGCATTCCATGGATGTCCACTATGAAGTTGCTCAAATACGATTCGATAGCCCTTTATTGTATCCTGATTCAAAACATCCAATCCAAACTCATCCAATACTTCCACATCTCCAGATACATCTCTCTGATCTGCAAACATAGCCCTGACTGCCTCTTCAGTACAGAGAAAATCTCCTTCGTAATCTCTTTTATAAGTGCCTTTCATTGGATCAGTTCCAATATAAACCGGCTTATCATGCCTATCTGCTGCCGGTATATCAATTTTAAGTATCTTTTTATCTTCCACCTCTACAACCTGCACATGATGATTCAATAGTATATTTTTTGATATCTTATTTCTATCATTTAGGGTGCTCCAAAAATCCTTCTGATATTTAATAATCTGCTTATCTGTCAATCCCTCAATCGTAAAGGAATCCCTATGCTCCCTAATTCCAAGCAGAATAGTGCCTCCATTGGTATTAGCAAAAGATGAATATGTCTCCCATATGCTCTCAGGAAGTCCACCATTAGCCAGCTTGCACTCTCGTTCATGATCTTCGCAAAGGTTCAATTTATTTAATGTTTCCTGCTTCATCTTTTACCCCCTAACACAATTCAAATTGTTCTAAAACTGATATCTGCTCTTTATTATCCCAAACGTACTATCGAACATTTATTTGTTTTTATTATACACTATTTTTATGTATACACAAACATCAATGTAAACAATATTACAATATAGATACCTATTATGGGAGATATTATATTTTTTTACATATAATTAAAAAAACGCAGGATTCCGAACCCAGCCAAAACATTTGGTGGTCTACTCATCCTCCTGCGTCATACACATTATACATCCTCTATTGTTTCATTTATCTTCTTAATTGTTCCCCCTACCGTTGCCACTGCCTCTGCTGTTATAACTACACACTCTAATATCGCACTCAACATAATATTACCTCTTTTCTCTAAACCTGTGTTTTATTGTTTCCCTTAACTTATCTATATTATGCGCTTTTTGTTCGAGAAAAAATAGGCTCAAAAAAATATATTTTTTGTTCCTATCTTTATAATATAATTCCTATAAATAGCCTTTTATCTTTTTTATTTTCTTATTTGTGTTCCGTTGATGGGAATTTTTTAGAAACAGCCGTATAAAATAAGAACCCAGAAAAGCTTTAGCTTCCCTGGGTTCTTATTTTATTCAGTTTAAGTCATTGATAATCATTAAATAAACTTCGCAACAACCTCAAGCTCTTTTCTCTTAGGTCTTTCAGGTGGTTCCTGTCCTCTGTAGCCGACAGCAATAACAGACACAACATTTTCACTGTCTGAAATATTGAGCAATTCTCTTAACTTCTCACCATCTCTAATGCCCATTACCAGAGTATCAAGCCCCAGTTCAGCAGCTTTAAGAAGCAGATTCTCATTCTGCAGGCCAAGGTCATAATAGCCCCAGCCGTCACCAGCCTCATTAACCGGGCTGCCTGTATTCTTATCGAAACCAACCATTCCCTTTACAAATGTTGTGACAATATATGCACCTGCTCCATCTGAATTAGCCTGATTGAATTCAGGGAGACATTTTTCTCTAAGTTCTTTTACCGCATTTTCAGATAAAACACAGTAATATCTTGATGTCTGCAGATTCTTCCATGAAGGTGCATATGATGCTGCCTTAATAAGTTCCTCAAGCTGCTCCTTAGTAACCTTTCTCTCAGGATTATAATTTCTTATGCTTCTTCTTTTCTCCATTAATGCCTGTAATTCCATATGTATACCCCTTTTCTATGAATAGTTACAAATGTTTCCGCTCAATATGCATTTGCGTCCTTACTTTCAGTTAATACTGACTCTACATCAATTTCGCCTGTCACTATTTATGTAATAATTATACATAACACTTTCATAATGGTCAATTCGCTCAATTGCACTAAAAAAGACGCAAGATTTCTCTTACGCCTTATTATTTCGCATGTTATTTAACTTCTATATAACAGAAAATATGCTAAATCATTTTGGATTAACTATATTTCCCTGAACAATATCACTTTGTTTCTGACCTTTTCTAACACCTCGTACAACCTGTACATTTCCAAGAATCAGATAATCCATTTCTCTTTTAGTAACTACCATGAACTTCTTTCTTGAACAGAAGTAGAATATTACTCCGAGTACAATCCATGCAACCAGTGCAACAAATGACTGTGGTGCCATAAATGCCGGAGAACCTGGAACTATCAGCAATAACAATATTGCAACTGATATTACACAGCCACCAAGTGCAACTACTGGATGAATCCTGTTCGTATCATTTTCATCTCCATATTTCTTAAGAAGAATATATGCACCTGCACATGTAAAGAAATATCCAAATGCTGTACCTACAGAACACATATCAACTACCCAGCCTATTACCTCACGGCCAAAGAACGGACATATACAGCAGACAATCATGACAAATATAATACATACAGATGGTGTTTTATGCTTTGGATGAATCTTTGCAAATGCTGCTGGCAGCATTTTTGCTCTTGCCATTCCAAACAGGAGTCTGCTTGATGTCATAAAGAATCCGTTCATTCCTGTAAATATTCCCATGCATACTGCAACTGCAACAAATACTACACCTATCTTTCCCATAGCCATTTCAAGTACCGCTCCTGTATGCCATTTAACTGGTGCACCAGACGCATCTGTCAATGCCAGCACATCCTGCCATGGAATTACACAATCCGTAACCAATGCCATAAGGCCATATATAACTGCGCCAATTATCAATGCAGATATAATCAGTAATTTACATTTCTGTGGTGGAAAATCATACTCCTCAGCAGACTGTGGAATACAGTCAAATCCAACATAAAGAAATGGAGCCAATGCCAGAATTGATATAAATCCGCTTCCAAATGTTTTGTCTCCTGCACCATATGCAGGTGCAAGATTTGATGCATCAAATGATCCTGTAACAATTGTTCCCACAACTGATATTACAACTGCTGCACACATGATAAGAACCATTGCCAGCTGTAACTTTCCTACAGATTTAGCTCCCATATAATTCATTATGCCGAAAAGAATTATGAAAAATAACGCTATGGCAACCTCACCCATATATACATCATATCCGGCAATCGTATACAGGTATCCTTTATTAAATACTCCTGGAAATATATATGATGCCAGTACTGGAAGAGCTGTGGCATTAAGTGCAACAATAGACAGATATCCCAGTGAAAGCATCCAGCCACATATGTAAGAAGCCGTCCTTCCAAATCCCTTATAGGCATATGCAAATTCTCCTCCTGCTACAGGAAATTTAGCTATCATATAAGAATAGCTGTATCCCACTACTATCATGAGAAGTCCGCCCACAAGAAAGCCCAGAAATAAAGGTAATGGTCCACCGGCTCTCTGTGTCCATAGGCCTCCCTGTATGAAGCAGCCCCAGCCAATTATAGAACCTAAAGCTACAGCCCATATGGATCCTGCTCCCATTGATTTTTTAAGTTTCACTCTCTTTTCTGCCATAAATACCAACTCCTCATCATATACTATTCATCATCTTCCCTTGTTTCTTCACTTATTGTATAGGCTTCACCTATATCAGAGACAAATATCTTTCCATCTCCACAATGTCCACTGTCTCCGCTCTTTGCGCTGTTTATGATTATATCAACAACTTCGTCCTTTTCCTTATTCTCAACAGCAATATAAAGCATGCATTTAGCCATTTCCTGATATAAAACATCGCCCACCTGAATTCCCTTTTCACGGCCTCTTCCAGAAATTGACCACTTGGAAAATGCAAAATATCCCTCTTCTTCCAATGCTTTTATAACATTCATGACCTTTTCCGGTCTTACAATTGCAGTTACTAATTTCATAGTGCACCTCCTATTAATATGCAAGATATCTATACATTTCGTCTAACATCTCATCAGTAATCTCTACCGGATTATTATAAAGATTAGGATGACGGCTTATTGTTACAAGCTCTTTTATCTGCTTCTCATCCAGTTCCAGATCTTTTAAATCACAGCGCAGTCCCATTTTTTTCTTTAAACTAAATATTGCATCTGCCATATCTGAAGCATTTTTAAATCCTAATCTGTCTGCCAGATATTCAACTCTTTCTGCGCCTTCTCCCTTTGAATTAATTCTTACAAAATAGTCCAGTGTCAGCCCGCAGGCTTCTCCATGAGGGATATGATATATATTAGTCAGTGGAAATGAGCAGGCATGTGAAGAAGTTGTTTTCGGCAATGTAAACGCTAATCCTGCAATTACACTCGCTTCACACATTTTTTCGCGTGCCTCTTCGTCATCTGGATTGGTATATGCTCTGTACAAATACTTAAACACAAGCGATGCTGCATGTATAGCAAGTGCATCACATATAGGCTGATGTCCCTTACTCCAGTAACCTTCAATTGCATGTGACAACACATCAATTCCTGTTCCTGCTGTAACTGCCGGTGGCATTGTATATGTAAGCTCAGGGTCTATAATAGCAGCAACAGGATAAAATCCATTAGATACAATTGGTGCTTTTTTCCCATTTGCGTGATCAGATAAAACAGAAACACACGTTACCTCACTTCCGGTTCCGGCTGTTGTCGGAACTGCAATCAGTGGAAGATGTTCTTCTGGCAGGGAAATTCCTGTTCCGTGATACTTTCTTATGGAATCTTTAGTAAGGCTTACACTTGCTGCTGCCTTGGCACAGTCCATAGGACTTCCTCCACCTATAACAACTACAAATTCTATATTATTCTGTCTTATTATATCAGCACATGCATCTACCTCAGTGACATCCGGATTTGGTGAAACATCTCCATATGATGCCACAAGCATACCATCCGATTCTTCCATTATCTTCTTTGCAAGTCCGCTTTTAAAGAAGAACGGACTTGCAACAAGAATTCCCTTTTTACAACCAAGAGATGATGCAATATTTTTTATTTCATTTACACGGCCTTTTCCAAAATGTATTTCTACCGGCTGGATATAATCCCAATTCATAAGCTCACCTCGCATGTATTAATCACAATATTTTTCATCAACCATAGTAAGTACTTCGTCCAGAATAGGGAGATATTCCTTTAATTCCTCCTCTGTAATAATAAGTGGTGGACATATCTCTATAAAGTTTTCTCTTCCAAATGTTGCAAAGCCTCTCTTCTTCAACTCTGCAAATATCCATGGCATTACTGGTCCTGGAACTCCATATTCCTGCATAGGTTCTCTTGTTTCTTTATTCTTTACTACCTCTAATGCTCCAAATAATCCTATGCATCTTGCCTCTCCAATACACTTATGCTTAGCAACCATTTCATCCATAAATGGTGCTACTATAGCGTGCATCTTAGCTACATGTCCTTCAATATCATGATCCTTATAATAATTTAATGCTGCAACACCTGCTGCACATGCGAGTGTATGTCCGCTATATGTAAGACCACACTGTAATACATTTTCTTCAAAATACTCTGCCACAGCCTTACTTACTATGCATCCGCCTAACTGAACATATCCACAGGTAACGCCCTTTGCAAAAGTAATGATATCCGGTTTAATATCAAAGTTCATAAATGCAAATGCTTTTCCTGTTCTGTAAAAGCCTGCCATAACTTCATCACATATAAGAAGAATTCCATATTTATCACAGAGTGCTCTTACACCTTCCATATAACCATCTGGTGGAAGAATTACTCCATTAGCACCAACTATTGATTCCATTACAATCGCAGCAACATTCTGTGGTCCTTCATATCTTAACTGTAAATCAAGAGCATCAAGATACTTTTTTGTTACCTCAGCATCATCAACACCTTTTGTATATCCGTCTCTATACATCTGTGGATTCATAAAATGAACAAATCCATTAGCACCACCTATTTCAGCAGCATATCTTCTCCAGTCACCTGATGCATTAGAAGCTCCAAGTGTTGCTCCATGATAGCTTCTGTAGCATGAGAAAATCTTTGTTCTTCCCGTAACCATTCTTGCCATCTTAATTGCATTTTCATTAGATTCTGCTCCCCCATTTGTAAAAAATACTCTCTTATAAGTATCTGCACCTGCAAGTTCTACAAGCTTCTTTGCAAGAACACTCTTAGGTTCTGATGCATATGCTGGTGCCATGAAACACATCTTGTCTGCCTGCTCCTTTATTGCATTAACAATTTCTGGAAGCTCATGTCCGAGATTAGAGCATACAAGCAATGAGGCCATATCTGCATATTTATTACCATCATAATCATAGAAATATATTCCCTCTGCTCTTTCAACCGGTAATGCATCTACTCCTGACTTTGACCATGACTGCATTACATAATCCTTATGCATCTGTGCGATTTCTTTTCCTGTTAAACTCATAATATTATCCTCCTGACATTTTTAATTTACTTATTTTGATAAACAGACTTTTGGGATAAAAAAAGGCGCCCACTCACATATTCTGTGAATGGACGCCTTTGTCTCATCTGCCATTATACTAGCATACAAAAAAACGTCTTTCAATGTAACAAAGTTTAATTATTTTTGTGCTTGAGTACAAATATTATAGATTCAGCATTTTATTTACCAGAAAACCCATTGCAACTTCAAAACGGTTCGATAATCTTGTCAAATCCATATTAAGTATATCTGCTGCCTTGTTAATTTTATAATTAATTGTATTTCTGTGTACCATCAGTTCATCTGCCGTATCCTGCAAACTACAGTCATGCCTTATATAACATTGTAATTCCCCAGAAAGATCTGTTCCATGGATTTTATCGTATTCCAATAAAGGATACACTGTTTCCCTTACATATTCTTCCATTGCATCTTTGTCTTTTAATGACAAAAGGATTCTATATACGCCAATATCAGTATAAAATAAAAGCTTGCTTTTATTATCAATAATCTCTCCTGGTATAATTCCTGATATTGCAAGCTTGCTCATCATAACTGATTGCTCATAACTTTTATGTATATTACTAAGACTGATATTATCAGAGCCTGCTGTCATAATAACAAATTCAGATTTTCTCAGCCAGCTGCATATTCTTACAAATATCTCTTTTAATACCTGACGCTTTTCCTCAACTGAATAATTATTCACAACTAAGTATATAGTCTTATCCTGTGTACATAAAAGGATTCTCTTATAATTGACTCTGATGTGTCCGCTAAGCTGTGAAACCAGTGTATCATGCCTGTCCTGTGATACTTCACCATGTGAAGCATAAAAGTCCAGCATAACTACTGAATAACTGCCATCTGGCATATACCCTTTTCTCATAAGAGTAGGAACATATAAATCCTCCTGCATAGGACATAAAAATGCATTATTAAGTGCTGCTGTTATTTCTATTACATTCTGTTGCTGCCTTGTAATTTCATAACATATAATTCTCATAATTTCGGCCATATGTACATGCCATGGCACCTCAAAAACAGGAAACCCCTTTTCATCAGCAAAATCAAGTATGTCCTGTCCAATAGCATCTATATATGGTCCTATATTAATAACAATTCCACTTGCTCCGTCCCTATATACATCTTTTACAAGTTCTATAAGCGGAAGATCTTTATTTAATCCTATTCCCGTAGTAAAAACAAGCTCTTTTCCTTGCAGAAAAGCAGAAATTGTATCACTATCCACCACATGTGTCCATGTTACCTCATTATCTGTTCCTGCTTCACCTGCAACCAGTTTCATTTCCAGATGATCTACAAGCTTTATAATTTCTTTTATAGTTAATCCCACATTATCTCCTTTACATTTACACTATAAGTGATATTCCTGATATCAACAGCAAAATATATGTAATAGTAAGAAATAGCTTTTGTGATACTTTTTGTGCAAGTCTTTTGCCTATCCATGTAGCAATCATTAATGGTACAATGCTAATAAGTATAAGTCTTATATTATTAATGTTAAATTGATGGCTGTGAATCTGCGATGCAATAAGAAATGAATTGAGAACCACCCACACAGGTGCTATTGTGGCACGAAACTCATCTTTATCTTTAAATGTCTGAGTTGCATATACAACAAGTAAAGCTCCCCCTGATACGAACATTCCATGTATTATTCCTGCAATAATCAATACACATAACAACAGTATTCCCGGTAAATGATGCTCCTTATGTATAAGCAGATTCTTTCCTGCAACTACAATAATAATTATTCCATATACTATTAACAGCCATTCAGATGAAATCACCTTACACAGCTGTATACCTATGCACATTCCTATTATCATTATTGTACATATTTTCAACAATTCTTTCTTGTTGATGCTCTTATAACTCGAAATTGCTATTAATAACCCTGATATTAATGCCATCACATTAAGCACTACTTTGGCATTATCAATTCCAAGTAAATACATAGAAGCAGGCATTGCAAGCACTGTTCCAGCAAACCCTGTGATTGCCTGTATTATATTAGCTATAAACAACACAATCAAAAAAATAAACTCTTTCATAGTCTCTCCTTTTTGTGTTGTCTGTTAATCAAAATAAGTATATTCGGATTGTATCATTAAATAATCTATTATACCAGTACTATTTTAAAACAATTAATCCTTATTTTTATCCCATAAAATATTCACATTGCTTATAATAATCATCTGCTTCTATCTGCATTAGTGCTGCCAATCTGCTTATACTATGCTCTTCTCTATATTGTTTAAGCCCTTCTATATATTTTGGTCTGTGCATATCCAATACTATAAACGGCTTCATTCCTTCATTTTTCAAACTCTCTCTAAATAAAATCATACGCCCGGTTCTACCATTACCATCCTGAAATGGATGTATTGCTTCATATCTGGCATGAAATTCTGCAAGTGTTTCCATATCCTTATTACTTGAATGATACCATTCCAGTAATTTCTTCATCTCATTCGCAACTTCTTTCGGAGGTGTAGTCTGATACATACCTATCATATTCGGACGCTCTTTGTATTCTCCTATTGCATATCCATTAGCCCTGTCCTCAAATACCCCTGATTTCAGTTCATAATGAAAATGTTTTATCATCTCCTGCGACAAATCCTGATTCAATGTGTCTAACATATAATTAAACATCAAAAAGTGTCCATTCATTTCTTCCACATCTTTAGCTCTATAATAATCATCTGTCCCTGGCAGTATTCCAGTATCAAACAGAGAAGCCGTCTGCTCTGGTGTCAGAGTACTTCCTTCAATCTTATTGGAATTATATGCCATTATTCTTTGCGTATAAGCATATATTCCTGAACGGTCAAATCTTTTTTTCTCTATAGTAAAACGCTCTATAAGCCATTCTTTAAAATTGTCCATTGCTTCCCTCCTCAACATTGTATACATTTTATTATAGCATATACTCTCACTTCTTCTTCATCTTCGCCAGACTATCCTCATTAGCTCTCTTCTTAAGATTCCTTGTCGCATCTGAAAATGCTGTTTCCTTCTCACCATATGTAAGCTGCAGATCGTATTCCAATGGAAGCCATGTGCTTATATCTACTTCGTTATGCTGTATCACAGCTTCCATCTTATCTAATGCCTTATATAACTTTGCCTCTGTTGTCTTTCTCTCCTTCATCTCGGCAAAAAGTTCTGCAAGCTCTGCCCTGTATGGCTCTGGCAGAGAATCAATCCACTCTTTGATTACATTTTCTTCTGTATTCTCGTCATCAGAAGTCTTGTCAAATGCTGGAATATCTCCTGTAAATGCTTCCCCAAAATCATGCATAATACACATTAATATAACTTTATTAATATCCACATCTAATAATCCTTAACATCTCCACATAATCTTCCTGTAACTATATCCTTACAGCGCTCCCTGTGTGCAACATGAAGCGGATGTTCCCTGAATGCCTTAAGTGACTCCTCATCCCTGAATTCTGCATAGAATACAAGGTCATAGTCACCACCTGCCATATTAGGTCCTATCTCAATCTTTAACAGTCCATCTACCTTGCCGTCCATAGTTGCAACTGAATCCTGAAGAAAATGTAATGCCCATTCCTCCTTGTGTTCCGCCTTTATATTATCTGTATATTTCCAGAAAAGTATGTGTCTTATCATAAGATACCTCCTCTAAGTAAGTTCATATTCCTTTAACTGCTTTCTGTATGTTCTATACTCTGGGCAGTATTTTTCAACTTCCATCCAGAACTCTGCCGAATGATTCATATATCTTCTGTGAGAAAGCTCATGCACAATAACATAATCCATCAGCTCCTGCGGCATATAATACAACTGGTAGTTGAAATTCACATTGCCTTTAGAGCTACAGCTTCCCCACCTTGTTTTCTGGTTACGGATAGTTATTCTTCCAACGCTCACATTCATTATATCACAGTAATGCTGTACTCTCTTTTCAAATGTATCCTTTATATTATCAAGTTCCTGCTTCGACAGACATTCAACACCCGGTGCACCTGTACCGCGTCTGTTATCTGATTTTTGTCTGACAAAATCCAGTTTCTGCCTGATCCAATCCTCATGTTCATCTACAAATCTGTTAATCTCTGCTGATGACATTCGCAATGGAGTTCTTACTATCACTTTTCCGTCTGCATGAACTTCTATTCCTATTGTTCTTCTTCTGGATTTTATTACCTGTATGTTCATGATTCTACCTTGTAAATGCTTTATCTTCCCACAACCTTCTTAAGATATTCATTTTTCAGCTTATTCTGCTCTTCAAGCCTCTTATTTTCATCCTTTAAATACTGTATATATTCCCGTGTCAGTTTAACCCCGCCACGAACCGCTATATCTTCATGCTTTTCCATCTCATCAAGCCACTGGAATAATGACTTTTCCCTGATTTCGTTATATGTATTATCTTCTCTGTTAAACATTTTCAACCTCCTTGCACACATCAACCCAGCCCTTAGCCTGTGAAGCGTCTTCTAACTCAGCAATTGTAAGTTTCACCGCAGAATGGTCGTCACCTGCTGCCGGATACACAACATCGAACTGTTTAAGGCTCTCATCAAGATATACATCAATGCCCTCATTAATGCCAAATGGGCAGACTCCACCGGGAGCGTGTCCGATTATATTCTCAACCGCTTCAAATGGTATCATCTTTGCTTTCACATGAAATGTGTCTTTATATTTTCTGTTATCTATCTTCGCAGTTCCTTCTGTGATTATCAATACTGCCTTATCGCCCTGAAGAAAAGACATTGTCTTGGCTATCCTTCCTGGCTCGACTCCAAGTGCCTCCGCTGCCATTGCAACCGTGGCTGTTGACTCACCAAGCTGTATTACATGCTCTCTGTATCCTGCTTTCTCCAGATATCCAAGTGCTTTTTCTAATGACATATATACCTGCCTTCTTTCCACATATTTTAAACAGTTCCTATAATACCACACACGCGGCTTCCAATGGCATATATTCTTAAAATTTCATATTTTGCAATTGCTGATTAAATAAAAATCCCGCGACGGTCATACAACCGCCACGGGATTAAAATCATTTATTCATATGTGTGTTTCTTATGCTTACCAAAAGCTGCCTGTTCCTCGACACTGTGGTCTGCAACATTCATCTTCTGATGTACTTTCTTTTTCTTTAATATAATCCTCCAATCTTAACCAATTACGACATACCAGCATATGCGCTCCTCATAACGGTGGGATTACCGTCCTCACTTACTTATATACTGGCTTTTGCTCGCTGGTACATGTTCTGTTCGGATGCTTGGAAGTGATTTTCAATTAACATCTACTAATACCGGCTTCCACCAACCCGGCTCGCTTTAACTTTTAATGCTAATCTACTGTCTTCGTCACAGCATTTATCCACATTTCAGGCGAATTTTGCATAATTGTCAACAATTACGTTAGAATTTGTCAACATACATCTCAAATTCTTTGTTTTACAGCTTCTACATTCTCTTTGCTAACAACATTCCGAGCAACATTCATCAAAGATACAGTCACATCCTCTAGGCAGGCATTCTTCTACACATACAGAACATGGACAAAAAGCGCAATCAATACAAAATTCTTGTAATGTATCGCACCCTGGTATACACTTAGCTGTAATATAACTAACAATTAGACAGCCTATACATGTACAGCAATCACCGCCTCCACAATTGTCACCACAGTCCTCACATATGCTACAACATAACATTCCCGAAATAAAATCATCAATTGAAGAAAAATAAGTCTTCTTTAGTATTCCTTCTACCTCTTCCACAGTAAAATTTTCTTTTAAAAATTGCATTTTAACTAGCGCACTATAATATTTTTTTCTCCTGATATTTTCCATTATCTGTTCTATTAATTTTTGACATTCTGATTGCTCAATTATGTATGCGCCATCCATGTATGTATTTCTCCTTTATGATTTGAAAAAATGTTTTATTATCTTTCTTACTAATCTCATAAGCTTTTTTCTGCAGACCATATCTAAAAACATTATCTATGATTTCATCATATTCTTTAAAGGTAATTTCCCCTTTGATTCTGTTAATATCCCAACTCATTAAATTTAATAATTTAATTCCAACATCTTTGTGATTATCTATATTTAGATTTATAAATGGATTAAAAGAACCTTTAACCTTGTCTTTTTCAAAATCATCATATGCATCTGCCACATAAATCCACTGGCCTAAAATAAACGCTATTTCTTCTGCTTCCGTTCTTTTTTCTACTTTTATATTATAAAAATCAAAATAAAATGAAACTATCCTTTTTAAAATATTCCCCATTGTCTCAGAACATTCATCTATATCTGAAATATTTGCGTTCTCCAATTCATTAAGTTTCCCAAGGCACTCATCAATACTATTAATCAACTCAGAATATTTTTTACATTCTCGTCGGTAATTTCCACTTATATTAAAAACATGAAACAGTACTTTACAAATAACTTTATGCTCATCCATATAATCATCTTTTAATTTACCCTGAGCTAAATAGACATTAACAAAAGCGACATAGTTTAAAAGCTCTGTATTCACTCTATATGTGACTTTACGCAATGGATTAATTATACATGTTATTTTATAATCATTTTTATAAGAGCATTCTAATGCTGCCAAGTAAATATAAAGAAATACGACCTCGTAATTTAAAACAAATGAATAAAAAAAGCCATATCTTTTTTTCAATACATTACATACCGCACAATACACATTTCTATATGCCTTTACATGCTTTACCTTTAATTCCTCATCAAAAGGTTTAATATATCCGAACATTTTCTCTTCCCTGTCCCGCTAGTCGAACTGCACTTTCTAATAAACCCATTTTCCTCTTGCATATAATATGTGGGTTAGTGTCACCACACTCACCGAATGCAAATTTTTACATTTTGGATATTACACCCAAAAATTTCAGAATCTGGTAAATCAAGTAGAAGGCGGCGATAACATAACCCACAGCAACGCTCAAAGCAATCTTCACTATCATGTTGAGCGGTGCTCTTCTATCAAGCCATTCTGAACGACCAGATAATACCTTATAACCTGAATAAATAGCCCATGCTGTGTATGCAAGAATTAATACAATTTTCATAAAAATACTCCCTTTTTCTAATTCTCTCTGTCAATAATTAACTCTTATAAAACTTCTATATTTTCTAGTATAATGTATTCTTTTTCTAATCCCAAATTTTTCAACATTCCTGTTAACACCATCGTATCAATATCTAATTTTTCTTTGAATGTTTTCCCAAAAGTCCAAATATCCCTATCAAAACTTTCCAGTACATTTTTGTTAAAGACAAAAAAAGCGGCTCCTAAAAGCATGTCTGTATTCATAACATAATTAGTCTGTTGAACATTTCCTAGATTAAAAGCAAAATATTTTTTATATGTACCACAGTATTCTTTACGAAACATATTTGCTTCCTCTTCACTTCCAGAATTCACCGCAAAACTAATTATTGATTTCTTAAAATCCCTAATTTCGTTCTCTGTAAAATCATATAACGATATTATTCTTATTGCATCTATCAATTGTTTTTCAGTCAATTCAGAACTCCTTACCATCATATTTCTTACATTTTCGATTCCTTGTTCAATCTTTTCCACTAATTCAGTATACTTATCCAACTCACTTGATATATTTTCCAATTGTTCCATAAGAGGTATATCTAACACGATAGATGTTTCCATCTTATCTGCCGACAACCTGAATAGAGGTTCATATCTCTCATAATACTGAGCAATATTATATCCGTTAAGTTCTTTTATATCATCCATAATGTCATAAAAATCACATATATCACCATTTGATAAAAATAACTGTATTGCCCTTCTTACTGTTTCAATTTTCTCTGCATTCTCCATTTCTATTTTTCCTTTCTTAGTTTTGTAATTCTTCTTTGCTCATTGAGCCTCTTATATTATTTTAATATTGTCATTAACAACATATATATTGCCATTCCTTTTTACTGCTCTAAAAGACTTAATCATATAATCAGGGAATACAAGCGGGAAATATAAACATTCTATTTCACTTGGCATGTGATTCATTATTTTTTTTATATATTTTTTATCCGAACGTGACAATCTCTCCCACTGCGGCAAATGTGTATGGAACATACCATAAAAGTTAATTTTCTCCATATACCACTTTTGAATATATTGATTCATTAATTGAACATTTGGAATATACTTAATCCCTGTATCAGTTAAATTACCCTTATCAATTACTATTGTATCAATTATGCCATTTCTTCCGCCCATAATCCCACCTACTTCCGGTGGTACTTTATGACAATATATCATCTGTTCATATACTTCTCTTTTGATAATCATTATCATGTTCTACTTTCACAATCAAATGTATTCAATAATACCATACTCATTAAATGTATCTAGTATTGTACGCAAGTCAGCTTTTACCTGTTGTTCGTCAACATCATACTCAGAAATTATTAGCGTTTCAGCAAAATACGGAAGGACCGTACACATTTTTACCGATGACAATCCAAGGTTATTTAACATACCGCCAAGGAACAGTAAAGCATTGGAAAAGGAATATGACGGAAGGACTTCCGTGGAACGCTCTAACAAGCGTGAGAAAGAGGACTATAAATTAGAAGACGGCAGACACCGCTCTACGAAGATGTGGTACTGCCGCCTCTACGGTATCATGATGCTACAACATCTTGATGCCTGGGAAATGCCGCCTGTCGGGGCATTTCAAGAATCATTACTAAGATTGACTGCCTAATAATAATATTTAAGACGACTTCATAAGATTTTTCAAGGCATAGTACCCGCTATGTCCAACGTTTATGTCCATTTCTCACAAAATTCTTTTCCTGCACGATATTCAATTGTCAATTTCCAATTGGAATCTCATTCATTGAGATTCCAAGAAGTTATTATTAATACATTTCCAACAACAATAAGCAACCTACTACATATTAATCATTGGAACATGTATCGCAGCATGTAGTGCAAGAACCAGATGCTACATGCTCAAATACAACTTTGAGCATTTCTTCTGAATATCCTTCTCTAATGACTGTCATACTTTCACCTCCCTTTAAATTATTTTACTTATTTCTTTATAATAAAGATTAACAAGTTCTTTTTGTATTTGGCGAATTCGATGGCATTTTTGCTTATTTCCATACAATATTCTCTGCGATTTGCATCCTCCCTGACAAATTGGTAACAGATTGCATTTTTTACATTCTTCGTCCTCTATAGTAGTATTTCTAAAAATTCGATATATACTATTATCTTCTGATATACCATCAAATACCGTTCCACATGCAAATTCTTTTTTCCCTGATAAACGATGACATTTATATAATGTACCATCCGCATCAATTGATATTCTATTTTTAGTAGTCATTCCACAAGAAAATGCATTAGGCATTAATCCAAATGCACCTATCAATCCCATATCTCCATCATAACGTGGTTTATATAGTGGAAATCCTTCACTAAATTGAGTTTTTACAGCTTGAAGAAATGGATGTTCCATATCCCCATGAAAATCACTTATTATCTCATTATCACTATCCAAGGTAAGCGGTGCAAAATAAATATATAAAGAAGAATTATCATGTCCTTCAAATTCTTTTTTCAATTGTATATAAATTTCCCTCGCTCTCTCTATTTTACTTGCTGCAAAGTTCAATCTAACATTTGTTGTTACATGATGATCCAATAACATACATACATTATTGATTACACGCTTATAAGCATCTTTCGCATCAATATCAACATATCTTTTTATTTTTCCATATTTTTCTCCAATTTCATCAATTGTTATCTGAAATGAAAGGTCTGAATATTCTTTTTGAAAATACTCAAGCATTTCTTCGGTTAAAAGAGATCCATTTGTTGTTATGTGTGCTATCAAGTCATAACCAGCTTTTTTCAACTCTTCTGTTATATACTTCATTATTTCAAAATTCATCAGTGGCTCTCCACCAAACCAATTGATAGCAAATTGTGGCTCTGGATAATTTTTTTTGATATATTGAATCGTTGCGTCTGCTACTTTTTTTGTCATTGGATATTGTTTAATTCCATTTTCAAAACAGTAATAACACCTTGCATTACACTCTGTTGTAGTAAGCAACGTTACATTTTGAACTGGATCACTCATTCCTTTTATACGCAATTCTTCTAAAGCCGCCAACTCATCGAAATCATCATCTACGAGAAATCCCATTTTATGAAGTTGTTGTACACAATCCTCTTTAAAATTCTTTTCTATAAAAATTTTATTATATTTTTCTTTCTCCATCGCAACAAATGCCGTTGTATGAGTATTATATAGTAAATATGTATTTGGATTATCATCCTGCCCTGTTGCAATAATAAATTGTGATATTTTCATATTATTTTCAAGGAATTACCCCTGATATTCCCCCTTTGTAATATTTTTATTTCACCAATAACAACACATTTAATCAAAATACACTATGCTAAAATGGTTTTTTGAGGTATACTTAATAAATTTGTTTAACATTATCCAAAACTTTTTCTACATATGCTTTTCCACTTGGCATTCCATTGCTAATCAAATGATTAATTCTCTGTAAAGCTGCATTGCTCTCTTCTTCAGCTTGATTACCATGCAAATATGCACAAACCAGCCAAAAATCCATGTCATCCAAATTACATCTTGGTGTCAGTTCAAAACGCCCCTATATCGGAACACTTTGTATTGCTGCCTGCATTCTTATTTTTCCCCAAATCGCATTACTAAATAATGGGTTGTCAGAACTGCCTGTTATTTGTTTTATAATTGAAGAATTTTCTGCCATAACATTTTTCATCCTCAATATCAAACCACCTTTAATCAATATTGTCCTTATTATTATGCATATGGTTACTCATATGAAAGACATCCTTGACGTTCTCGTGGATAATAATAGCTATCATAATGAATACAGTACTGTCTTCCATTGCTATCTTTATCACGCGGTCTCCAATATATACAACCATCCTCGCAATTATGACCACAAAATTCTCCCTCTGGAATTTGACACACCTTGTTTATACTTTCCACGTCAACAACCTCCTTAATTTATTAAAACAAACTACATTATATTTTATCCGAGTATACTTTAATTGTATAAGCATAAAATAGCCTATGTAGTTTATTAAATATTAGCATAATTGCCCATACAATTCAAGTAAGATTACATTATATAGGCAGGTGTAAACATGGATTATTATAAAATCGGTCAGAGAATTCGTAAATTCAGAAAAGCATGCAATCTATCGCAAGAACAACTTGCTGAAAAAGTAGGCATATCTACAACGCATTTAAGTCATATTGAAACGGGCAATACTAAACTCAGTCTCTCGGTATTTGTTGACATTGCCGAAATATTATCAGTACAAACTGATGCGTTATTATACGATACCCCAAACAGCACAGTCACAATTAAGCAAGAAACGATAGACATACTGAACTCATGTACCCCTAAGGACTCACTTATTCTAAGAGATATTATCAAAGCTGTAAAATGTTCCCTTGATAAATACAATTAAACTTTAACATCCAAATCTCATATTCTTATCAAATATTAAAAATGTCTGCCACACACAGTGACAGACATTTTTAACCCTTACTTTTTTATCAATATTCTTTAATTTCCAAATATGAGTAGCAAGAATCTCAAATAATATGCAATAACTCAAAAAGAACTTAAATTGCATTTATGTGATTTAAGTTCTTTTTATTTCTTAATGCTATATAAGTTTCAGAATTATTCATCACGGCCACTTCACTCAATTAAACTAAAAAAGACGCAAGATTTCTCTTGCGCCTAATCATTTTATTTATTCTTTTTCATTTTCTATGTCTTAGAAGATATAACAAATCATTTTGGATTAACTATATTTCCCTGAACAATATCACTTTGTTTCTGACCTTTTCTAACACCTCGTACAACCTGTACATTTCCAAGAATCAGATAATCCATTTCTCTTTTAGTAACTACCATGAACTTCTTTCTTGAACAGAAGTAGAATATTACTCCGAGTACAATCCATGCAACCAGTGCAACAAATGACTGTGGTGCCATAAATGCCGGAGAACCTGGAACTATCAGCAATAACAATATTGCAACTGATATTACACAGCCACCAAGTGCAACTACTGGATGAATCCTGTTCGTATCATTTTCATCTCCATATTTCTTAAGAAGAATATATGCACCTGCACATGTAAAGAAATATCCAAATGCTGTACCTACAGAACACATATCAACTACCCAGCCTATTACCTCACGGCCAAAGAACGGACATATACAGCAGACAATCATGACAAATATAATACATACAGATGGTGTTTTATGCTTTGGATGAATCTTTGCAAATGCTGCTGGCAGCATTTTTGCTCTTGCCATTCCAAACAGGAGTCTGCTTGATGTCATAAAGAATCCGTTCATTCCTGTAAATATTCCCATGCATACTGCAACTGCAACAAATACTACACCTATCTTTCCCATAGCCATTTCAAGTACCGCTCCTGTATGCCATTTAACTGGTGCACCAGACGCATCTGTCAATGCCAGCACATCCTGCCATGGAATTACACAATCCGTAACCAATGCCATAAGGCCATATATAACTGCGCCAATTATCAATGCAGATATAATCAGTAATTTACATTTCTGTGGTGGAAAATCATACTCCTCAGCAGACTGTGGAATACAGTCAAATCCAACATAAAGAAATGGAGCCAATGCCAGAATTGATATAAATCCGCTTCCAAATGTTTTGTCTCCTGCACCATATGCAGGTGCAAGATTTGATGCATCAAATGATCCTGTAACAATTGTTCCCACAACTGATATTACAACTGCTGCACACATGATAAGAACCATTGCCAGCTGTAACTTTCCTACAGATTTAGCTCCCATATAATTCATTATGCCGAAAAGAATTATGAAAAATAACGCTATGGCAACCTCACCCATATATACATCATATCCGGCAATCGTATACAGGTATCCTTTATTAAATACTCCTGGAAATATATATGATGCCAGTACTGGAAGAGCTGTGGCATTAAGTGCAACAATAGACAGATATCCCAGTGAAAGCATCCAGCCACATATGTAAGAAGCCGTCCTTCCAAATCCCTTATAGGCATATGCAAATTCTCCTCCTGCTACAGGAAATTTAGCTATCATATAAGAATAGCTGTATCCCACTACTATCATGAGAAGTCCGCCCACAAGAAAGCCCAGAAATAAAGGTAATGGTCCACCGGCTCTCTGTGTCCATAGGCCTCCCTGTATGAAGCAGCCCCAGCCAATTATAGAACCTAAAGCTACAGCCCATATGGATCCTGCTCCCATTGATTTTTTAAGTTTCACTCTCTTTTCTGCCATAAATACCAACTCCTCATCATATACTATTCATCATCTTCCCTTGTTTCTTCACTTATTGTATAGGCTTCACCTATATCAGAGACAAATATCTTTCCATCTCCACAATGTCCACTGTCTCCGCTCTTTGCGCTGTTTATGATTATATCAACAACTTCGTCCTTTTCCTTATTCTCAACAGCAATATAAAGCATGCATTTAGCCATTTCCTGATATAAAACATCGCCCACCTGAATTCCCTTTTCACGGCCTCTTCCAGAAATTGACCACTTGGAAAATGCAAAATATCCCTCTTCTTCCAATGCTTTTATAACATTCATGACCTTTTCCGGTCTTACAATTGCAGTTACTAATTTCATAGTGCACCTCCTATTAATATGCAAGATATCTATACATTTCGTCTAACATCTCATCAGTAATCTCTACCGGATTATTATAAAGATTAGGATGACGGCTTATTGTTACAAGCTCTTTTATCTGCTTCTCATCCAGTTCCAGATCTTTTAAATCACAGCGCAGTCCCATTTTTTTCTTTAAACTAAATATTGCATCTGCCATATCTGAAGCATTTTTAAATCCTAATCTGTCTGCCAGATATTCAACTCTTTCTGCGCCTTCTCCCTTTGAATTAATTCTTACAAAATAGTCCAGTGTCAGCCCGCAGGCTTCTCCATGAGGGATATGATATATATTAGTCAGTGGAAATGAGCAGGCATGTGAAGAAGTTGTTTTCGGCAATGTAAACGCTAATCCTGCAATTACACTCGCTTCACACATTTTTTCGCGTGCCTCTTCGTCATCTGGATTGGTATATGCTCTGTACAAATACTTAAACACAAGCGATGCTGCATGTATAGCAAGTGCATCACATATAGGCTGATGTCCCTTACTCCAGTAACCTTCAATTGCATGTGACAACACATCAATTCCTGTTCCTGCTGTAACTGCCGGTGGCATTGTATATGTAAGCTCAGGGTCTATAATAGCAGCAACAGGATAAAATCCATTAGATACAATTGGTGCTTTTTTCCCATTTGCGTGATCAGATAAAACAGAAACACACGTTACCTCACTTCCGGTTCCGGCTGTTGTCGGAACTGCAATCAGTGGAAGATGTTCTTCTGGCAGGGAAATTCCTGTTCCGTGATACTTTCTTATGGAATCTTTAGTAAGGCTTACACTTGCTGCTGCCTTGGCACAGTCCATAGGACTTCCTCCACCTATAACAACTACAAATTCTATATTATTCTGTCTTATTATATCAGCACATGCATCTACCTCAGTGACATCCGGATTTGGTGAAACATCTCCATATGATGCCACAAGCATACCATCCGATTCTTCCATTATCTTCTTTGCAAGTCCGCTTTTAAAGAAGAACGGACTTGCAACAAGAATTCCCTTTTTACAACCAAGAGATGATGCAATATTTTTTATTTCATTTACACGGCCTTTTCCAAAATGTATTTCTACCGGCTGGATATAATCCCAATTCATAAGCTCACCTCGCATGTATTAATCACAATATTTTTCATCAACCATAGTAAGTACTTCGTCCAGAATAGGGAGATATTCCTTTAATTCCTCCTCTGTAATAATAAGTGGTGGACATATCTCTATAAAGTTTTCTCTTCCAAATGTTGCAAAGCCTCTCTTCTTCAACTCTGCAAATATCCATGGCATTACTGGTCCTGGAACTCCATATTCCTGCATAGGTTCTCTTGTTTCTTTATTCTTTACTACCTCTAATGCTCCAAATAATCCTATGCATCTTGCCTCTCCAATACACTTATGCTTAGCAACCATTTCATCCATAAATGGTGCTACTATAGCGTGCATCTTAGCTACATGTCCTTCAATATCATGATCCTTATAATAATTTAATGCTGCAACACCTGCTGCACATGCGAGTGTATGTCCGCTATATGTAAGACCACACTGTAATACATTTTCTTCAAAATACTCTGCCACAGCCTTACTTACTATGCATCCGCCTAACTGAACATATCCACAGGTAACGCCCTTTGCAAAAGTAATGATATCCGGTTTAATATCAAAGTTCATAAATGCAAATGCTTTTCCTGTTCTGTAAAAGCCTGCCATAACTTCATCACATATAAGAAGAATTCCATATTTATCACAGAGTGCTCTTACACCTTCCATATAACCATCTGGTGGAAGAATTACTCCATTAGCACCAACTATTGATTCCATTACAATCGCAGCAACATTCTGTGGTCCTTCATATCTTAACTGTAAATCAAGAGCATCAAGATACTTTTTTGTTACCTCAGCATCATCAACACCTTTTGTATATCCGTCTCTATACATCTGTGGATTCATAAAATGAACAAATCCATTAGCACCACCTATTTCAGCAGCATATCTTCTCCAGTCACCTGATGCATTAGAAGCTCCAAGTGTTGCTCCATGATAGCTTCTGTAGCATGAGAAAATCTTTGTTCTTCCCGTAACCATTCTTGCCATCTTAATTGCATTTTCATTAGATTCTGCTCCCCCATTTGTAAAAAATACTCTCTTATAAGTATCTGCACCTGCAAGTTCTACAAGCTTCTTTGCAAGAACACTCTTAGGTTCTGATGCATATGCTGGTGCCATGAAACACATCTTGTCTGCCTGCTCCTTTATTGCATTAACAATTTCTGGAAGCTCATGTCCGAGATTAGAGCATACAAGCAATGAGGCCATATCTGCATATTTATTACCATCATAATCATAGAAATATATTCCCTCTGCTCTTTCAACCGGTAATGCATCTACTCCTGACTTTGACCATGACTGCATTACATAATCCTTATGCATCTGTGCGATTTCTTTTCCTGTTAAACTCATAATATTATCCTCCTGACATTTTTAATTTACTTATTTTGATAAACAGACTTTTGGGATAAAAAAAGGCGCCCACTCACATATTCTGTGAATGGACGCCTTTGTCTCATCTGCCATTATACTAGCATACAAAAAAACGTCTTTCAATGTAACAAAGTTTAATTATTTTTGTGCTTGAGTACAAATATTATAGATTCAGCATTTTATTTACCAGAAAACCCATTGCAACTTCAAAACGGTTCGATAATCTTGTCAAATCCATATTAAGTATATCTGCTGCCTTGTTAATTTTATAATTAATTGTATTTCTGTGTACCATCAGTTCATCTGCCGTATCCTGCAAACTACAGTCATGCCTTATATAACATTGTAATTCCCCAGAAAGATCTGTTCCATGGATTTTATCGTATTCCAATAAAGGATACACTGTTTCCCTTACATATTCTTCCATTGCATCTTTGTCTTTTAATGACAAAAGGATTCTATATACGCCAATATCAGTATAAAATAAAAGCTTGCTTTTATTATCAATAATCTCTCCTGGTATAATTCCTGATATTGCAAGCTTGCTCATCATAACTGATTGCTCATAACTTTTATGTATATTACTAAGACTGATATTATCAGAGCCTGCTGTCATAATAACAAATTCAGATTTTCTCAGCCAGCTGCATATTCTTACAAATATCTCTTTTAATACCTGACGCTTTTCCTCAACTGAATAATTATTCACAACTAAGTATATAGTCTTATCCTGTGTACATAAAAGGATTCTCTTATAATTGACTCTGATGTGTCCGCTAAGCTGTGAAACCAGTGTATCATGCCTGTCCTGTGATACTTCACCATGTGAAGCATAAAAGTCCAGCATAACTACTGAATAACTGCCATCTGGCATATACCCTTTTCTCATAAGAGTAGGAACATATAAATCCTCCTGCATAGGACATAAAAATGCATTATTAAGTGCTGCTGTTATTTCTATTACATTCTGTTGCTGCCTTGTAATTTCATAACATATAATTCTCATAATTTCGGCCATATGTACATGCCATGGCACCTCAAAAACAGGAAACCCCTTTTCATCAGCAAAATCAAGTATGTCCTGTCCAATAGCATCTATATATGGTCCTATATTAATAACAATTCCACTTGCTCCGTCCCTATATACATCTTTTACAAGTTCTATAAGCGGAAGATCTTTATTTAATCCTATTCCCGTAGTAAAAACAAGCTCTTTTCCTTGCAGAAAAGCAGAAATTGTATCACTATCCACCACATGTGTCCATGTTACCTCATTATCTGTTCCTGCTTCACCTGCAACCAGTTTCATTTCCAGATGATCTACAAGCTTTATAATTTCTTTTATAGTTAATCCCACATTATCTCCTTTACATTTACACTATAAGTGATATTCCTGATATCAACAGCAAAATATATGTAATAGTAAGAAATAGCTTTTGTGATACTTTTTGTGCAAGTCTTTTGCCTATCCATGTAGCAATCATTAATGGTACAATGCTAATAAGTATAAGTCTTATATTATTAATGTTAAATTGATGGCTGTGAATCTGCGATGCAATAAGAAATGAATTGAGAACCACCCACACAGGTGCTATTGTGGCACGAAACTCATCTTTATCTTTAAATGTCTGAGTTGCATATACAACAAGTAAAGCTCCCCCTGATACGAACATTCCATGTATTATTCCTGCAATAATCAATACACATAACAACAGTATTCCCGGTAAATGATGCTCCTTATGTATAAGCAGATTCTTTCCTGCAACTACAATAATAATTATTCCATATACTATTAACAGCCATTCAGATGAAATCACCTTACACAGCTGTATACCTATGCACATTCCTATTATCATTATTGTACATATTTTCAACAATTCTTTCTTGTTGATGCTCTTATAACTCGAAATTGCTATTAATAACCCTGATATTAATGCCATCACATTAAGCACTACTTTGGCATTATCAATTCCAAGTAAATACATAGAAGCAGGCATTGCAAGCACTGTTCCAGCAAACCCTGTGATTGCCTGTATTATATTAGCTATAAACAACACAATCAAAAAAATAAACTCTTTCATAGTCTCTCCTTTTTGTGTTGTCTGTTAATCAAAATAAGTATATTCGGATTGTATCATTAAATAATCTATTATACCAGTACTATTTTAAAACAATTAATCCTTATTTTTATCCCATAAAATATTCACATTGCTTATAATAATCATCTGCTTCTATCTGCATTAGTGCTGCCAATCTGCTTATACTATGCTCTTCTCTATATTGTTTAAGCCCTTCTATATATTTTGGTCTGTGCATATCCAATACTATAAACGGCTTCATTCCTTCATTTTTCAAACTCTCTCTAAATAAAATCATACGCCCGGTTCTACCATTACCATCCTGAAATGGATGTATTGCTTCATATCTGGCATGAAATTCTGCAAGTGTTTCCATATCCTTATTACTTGAATGATACCATTCCAGTAATTTCTTCATCTCATTCGCAACTTCTTTCGGAGGTGTAGTCTGATACATACCTATCATATTCGGACGCTCTTTGTATTCTCCTATTGCATATCCATTAGCCCTGTCCTCAAATACCCCTGATTTCAGTTCATAATGAAAATGTTTTATCATCTCCTGCGACAAATCCTGATTCAATGTGTCTAACATATAATTAAACATCAAAAAGTGTCCATTCATTTCTTCCACATCTTTAGCTCTATAATAATCATCTGTCCCTGGCAGTATTCCAGTATCAAACAGAGAAGCCGTCTGCTCTGGTGTCAGAGTACTTCCTTCAATCTTATTGGAATTATATGCCATTATTCTTTGCGTATAAGCATATATTCCTGAACGGTCAAATCTTTTTTTCTCTATAGTAAAACGCTCTATAAGCCATTCTTTAAAATTGTCCATTGCTTCCCTCCTCAACATTGTATACATTTTATTATAGCATATACTCTCACTTCTTCTTCATCTTCGCCAGACTATCCTCATTAGCTCTCTTCTTAAGATTCCTTGTCGCATCTGAAAATGCTGTTTCCTTCTCACCATATGTAAGCTGCAGATCGTATTCCAATGGAAGCCATGTGCTTATATCTACTTCGTTATGCTGTATCACAGCTTCCATCTTATCTAATGCCTTATATAACTTTGCCTCTGTTGTCTTTCTCTCCTTCATCTCGGCAAAAAGTTCTGCAAGCTCTGCCCTGTATGGCTCTGGCAGAGAATCAATCCACTCTTTGATTACATTTTCTTCTGTATTCTCGTCATCAGAAGTCTTGTCAAATGCTGGAATATCTCCTGTAAATGCTTCCCCAAAATCATGCATAATACACATTAATATAACTTTATTAATATCCACATCTAATAATCCTTAACATCTCCACATAATCTTCCTGTAACTATATCCTTACAGCGCTCCCTGTGTGCAACATGAAGCGGATGTTCCCTGAATGCCTTAAGTGACTCCTCATCCCTGAATTCTGCATAGAATACAAGGTCATAGTCACCACCTGCCATATTAGGTCCTATCTCAATCTTTAACAGTCCATCTACCTTGCCGTCCATAGTTGCAACTGAATCCTGAAGAAAATGTAATGCCCATTCCTCCTTGTGTTCCGCCTTTATATTATCTGTATATTTCCAGAAAAGTATGTGTCTTATCATAAGATACCTCCTCTAAGTAAGTTCATATTCCTTTAACTGCTTTCTGTATGTTCTATACTCTGGGCAGTATTTTTCAACTTCCATCCAGAACTCTGCCGAATGATTCATATATCTTCTGTGAGAAAGCTCATGCACAATAACATAATCCATCAGCTCCTGCGGCATATAATACAACTGGTAGTTGAAATTCACATTGCCTTTAGAGCTACAGCTTCCCCACCTTGTTTTCTGGTTACGGATAGTTATTCTTCCAACGCTCACATTCATTATATCACAGTAATGCTGTACTCTCTTTTCAAATGTATCCTTTATATTATCAAGTTCCTGCTTCGACAGACATTCAACACCCGGTGCACCTGTACCGCGTCTGTTATCTGATTTTTGTCTGACAAAATCCAGTTTCTGCCTGATCCAATCCTCATGTTCATCTACAAATCTGTTAATCTCTGCTGATGACATTCGCAATGGAGTTCTTACTATCACTTTTCCGTCTGCATGAACTTCTATTCCTATTGTTCTTCTTCTGGATTTTATTACCTGTATGTTCATGATTCTACCTTGTAAATGCTTTATCTTCCCACAACCTTCTTAAGATATTCATTTTTCAGCTTATTCTGCTCTTCAAGCCTCTTATTTTCATCCTTTAAATACTGTATATATTCCCGTGTCAGTTTAACCCCGCCACGAACCGCTATATCTTCATGCTTTTCCATCTCATCAAGCCACTGGAATAATGACTTTTCCCTGATTTCGTTATATGTATTATCTTCTCTGTTAAACATTTTCAACCTCCTTGCACACATCAACCCAGCCCTTAGCCTGTGAAGCGTCTTCTAACTCAGCAATTGTAAGTTTCACCGCAGAATGGTCGTCACCTGCTGCCGGATACACAACATCGAACTGTTTAAGGCTCTCATCAAGATATACATCAATGCCCTCATTAATGCCAAATGGGCAGACTCCACCGGGAGCGTGTCCGATTATATTCTCAACCGCTTCAAATGGTATCATCTTTGCTTTCACATGAAATGTGTCTTTATATTTTCTGTTATCTATCTTCGCAGTTCCTTCTGTGATTATCAATACTGCCTTATCGCCCTGAAGAAAAGACATTGTCTTGGCTATCCTTCCTGGCTCGACTCCAAGTGCCTCCGCTGCCATTGCAACCGTGGCTGTTGACTCACCAAGCTGTATTACATGCTCTCTGTATCCTGCTTTCTCCAGATATCCAAGTGCTTTTTCTAATGACATATATACCTGCCTTCTTTCCACATATTTTAAACAGTTCCTATAATACCACACACGCGGCTTCCAATGGCATATATTCTTAAAATTTCATATTTTGCAATTGCTGATTAAATAAAAATCCCGCGACGGTCATACAACCGCCACGGGATTAAAATCATTTATTCATATGTGTGTTTCTTATGCTTACCAAAAGCTGCCTGTTCCTCGACACTGTGGTCTGCAACATTCATCTTCTGATGTACTTTCTTTTTCTTTAATGGATGCTTTGGATTCTTATCCATAACAATCGCTCCCTTTCTAATTCAATAATAAATGATTAGTCATTAGCCTTCAATAGCAATGTACTTCTTATTCTCAACTGCTTTAGCTTCTTTCTTAGGAACTGAAAGTCTTAAGATACCATCTTCATACTTAGCCTTGATATCTTCCTGTGTGATACCTTCACCTACATAGAAACTACGGCTCATAGCACCAGCATATCTTTCCTTACGGATGTATTTACCTTTCTTATCCTTTTCATCCTTATCAAGTCCCTTGGCAGCACTTATTGTAAGGTAACCGTTATCAAGCTGTGCATTAATTTCATCCTTCTTAAATCCTGGAAGATCAATATCAACTTCATAACCTGTATCAGTTTCCTTAACATCAGTCTTCATTACATTATTTGCATGCTTACCATATAAAGCCTTGTCAACTTCAGGAAATCCGAAGTCCATCCAATCATCATTAAATAAATTCTCTCCAAAAATACTAGGCATCAACATAAGTCATTCCTCCTTTAACATATATCATTATCTTGTTACCTTGTTTCTTTGGAACCGGGATGTTTCAGTAACCTCTTGAGGTACTTTCCTTTACTTTCGTACCTCTTTTGGTTCCCTTCCTTTGTTCTTGGCTATGTTATATACCTTTTTATTAGCACTGTCAAGAGGTGAGTGCTAATTATTTTTATTTTCCAATTAAAAAATTCCGCAAACCCAGTGTTTACGCGGGATTGCGGAATTATAAAATATTTATAAACTATATTTTTTCAGTCGTTTTAAAAGAAAATTATATAATTCTTTATTAAGTTCTCCGTTCTTTTCCTCATCTTCCATATATTCAGGAAGCGGCATATCTGTATCACATTCTCCACATATATCAATACCTAAAACCTTCTGGTTTCTTATAATTATCCCAAGCATATGCTCTAATGTCCCAAGCTTCATATGTCCCTGACTCCAATTGGTTTCACTTATGCTTTCATCAAGAACATCCTTATCAATAGATATGTATACAGGAACTGATAAATCAATCTGGTTTGTTTTAGATTCCATTGCTTCGGCTCTTATCTCCTGTGCTGAATATGTTATAAGTTTATTACTTCTTAACCCAATCGCATTAATATCTTTCTTCTCTGGTCCCACCAGAATAAGCTGGCAAATATACGGATTGTCTTTAATCACCTTTCCTGCCCAGTCTCCGCAGCTTGTTAATCCTTCAATCATAGGTTTTTGCATATCGGTATGGTGATCAAATACAACTAAAGAAAACGGTTCCTTAATTCTGTCAGTCATTATCTTAGTAACATAATGGTAGTTACCCGAATCAATAAAATGTATTCCATGAATTCCAACAGAATCAACTCTTTCACCTATCTGTTTTTCAGCTTCGTCTGATACATACATATCACATCCTGTAATATCAGTGCAGTCTATCCATGTAAGTGATGTTTTTTCCTTAGCAAATTCATCATCATATACACCTGTGAAATCAAGAATAAAATTGTTGTTTTTCTCTCTTTGCATTATTCAATCACCTCAATGGATGTTACTTTTTCTCAAATTCCTCGCTTATCTTCTCCACAAGATTATTCTTTGCAAGTCCATAAGCAATCTTAACTGTATTATACACTGTTTTGTCCGTTGCTGCTCCATGTCCTTTGACAACCGGTTTCTTAACACCAAGAAGAATTGCTCCGCCTTCATTGTTGTAATCAAACTTTGGCTCAAGTCTGCCAATAAGTGCCTCAAGCTGTGCCTTTTGGGTATCAGATGCACCTGCTGCTGCCCTTCTTATATCATCAAACACAACCTTTGCTGTTCCCTCGATTGATTTAAGAAGCACATTTCCTGCAAATCCGTCACATACAACAACATCTGCGTTGCCGTCTAACACTTCTTTGCCTTCAATATTACCTGTGAAATTAAAACCACATTTTTCTAAAAGCTCATGAGCTTCCTTAATAACATCACTTCCCTTTCCAGCTTCAATGCCATTAGAAAGTGTTGCAACTGTCGGATTCTCAATTCCGAGTGTCTTCATGTAAGCTACACCGAGTCTTGCAAAATCGACAAAACGGTCTGCCTTGCAGTCAATATTGGCACCGCAGTCAACTATACAGAATGGCTTGTCATTACGGCCATTAAGAACTACTGAAAGTGCCGGTCTTGTCGCATTTAACTTGCCAAGTATAAGGATAGAACTTATAAGCACAACTCCTGTTGCACCACATGTCACGAATCCACCGATATCCTCATTCATGCGGCACATTTTAAGTCCCTTGATTAAGGACGAATCAGTCTTATCGTGGTAAGCGTCAACCGGGTCATCATAATTAGTTATCTCCTGTGTGCAGTCCACTATCTCAAGCTGCGATTCATCATAAGTTACATTGGCAAGGAAATCCTCCAGCTCGGCCTTCCTTCCCATCAGATATACATACAAATCTTTATTCTCACTGATTGCCCTGATTGCACCCAAAACAAGCTCTGTCTGCGGCTTGTCAGCACCAAGCAAATCTACAACTATCTTTATCAAATCTCATCCTCCTTGTTTTACGAAGTAAAATCCCAACGTGCATCTTTGATGCACAATGTCCATTGACGAGGAGAGGATTTAGCCCTCCTTCTGCTCCCTCCAGAAATTATCAAGCAGATTCTTATACACTGCCTCTGAAAATGGAGCTTTTGACAGCTTCTGCTTTGTCTCCTCTGACAAATGCTTTGTCGCAGCAAACTCTTTTCCAGCCGCCTCATACTTTGACAAATATCTGTCAAGTCTTGAACTTGCACCCAGTTCAATTAATGTCTTTAACTGTGGACATAGAATTGCTGTAAATCCATTTTTACCACATATGCACTCATATTCCTTAAGAAGCGAATCATAGACTGCCTCTGACTCCGAATAAGCACATCCCGATATAAGAACCAGTTTCTGTCCCGTCTTTGGATTTCTTATGCCGTGAAATGACTCGCCATTTTCAGGCGGTTTCTGTCCCCTGTAAGTACACATCATGCTTAAAAGTCTGTCTGTAAAAAGCTTCATCTGTCCCGGCATGCCAAAAAAATACAACGGATAACTTTCAATTATAATGTCTGCTTCTTCTATTCTTTTCTTAACTGCCGGCATGTCATCATTTTTGATAACACACTCGCCCTCAGTCCTTGCCCAGCATGAAAGACAGCCCATGCATGGAGTAACATTTAAGTCGGAGATATTAATTATCTCCGACTCATACTCACCGCCTTCGCACATTCCCTTTACAAATGCGTTGGTTACCGCCATTGTAGTGCTGGCACTCTTATGTGGACTTCCATTTAAAACTAATATCTTAGCCACGTCCAAATAATCCTCTTCTCTTTCTTGCAGGAGCCTGTGATGCTCCAAGTAACTGTGCTGCACCAGGAACCTCTCCTACTGCCTCACTGTATTCGCTGTAACGGCCTATTTTTCTGTATTTCTCATATCTGTCATCAAGAAGCTTATCAACAGGCTTCTTCTCTAACTGCTTTATTTCTTTTGAAAGGTCATCAGCAAGCTTTTTCATAAAATGTGCTGTTTCTTTTTCTTCCGAAAAATCCTCCGGTTCTTCAACAACCTTTTCTACAATACCCATTTTATTAAGGTCTGATGCCGTAAGCTTAAGATGTTCTGCTGCCTCTGGCGCTCTCTTAGGATCTTTGAATAGAATACTTGCACATGACTCAGGTGTGATTACTGAATAATATGCATTTTCAAGCATCCATACCTCATCAGCAACAGCAAGTGCAAGTGCGCCGCCGCTTCCGCCTTCACCAATCATTACTGATATAATAGGTGTCTTAACATCTGTAAGCTCATACAGGTTATTGGCAATTGCCTGTCCCTGTCCTCTTTCTTCTGCACCCTTACCACAGTTAGCGCCCTGTGTATCAACAAAGCAGATAACAGGTCTGTGAAACTTTTCAGCCTGCTTGATAAGTCTTAATGCTTTTCTGTATCCTTCTGGAAGAACACAGCCAAAATTCCTTAAAAGTCTTTCGTTTAAATCTCTTCCTTTTTCAATTCCGATTACAGTTACTGGCTTTCCGTTAAGTCGTCCGATACCACCGACAATGGCATGGTCATCTGCAAAGCATCTGTCACCGTGAAGTTCTACAAAATCAGTTATTGTCGCATTTATATAATCTGATGCAGTTGCTCTGCCGCTCTTTCTTGTACGGCAGATTCTGTCATAAACACTTAAATTCTCGTTTGCCATGATTAATTTTTCTCCTTATATTGCAAAGCAGTATTATGCACTCATTGTTTCTGCATGTATTGCAAGAATGTTAGCAAGATATGCCTTCTGCTCCTGTCTTGGCACAATATCATCTATAAATCCATTCTTTAACTGGAACTCTGCGCTCTGGAAATTATCCGGAAGCACTTCACCTGTAACCTGCTCTACAACTCGCTTTCCAGCAAATCCAATCATTGCACCCGGTTCAGATATAATTATGTCTCCAAGCATGGCAAAGCTTGCTGTAGCACCTCCCATTGTAGGATCTGTTGTGCATACAACATATAAGAGTCCTGCGTCACTGTGTCTCTTCGCTGCTGCTGAAACCTTGGCCATCTGCATAAGTGACAGCGCGCCCTCCTGCATTCTCGCACCACCTGAAACTGTATATCCGATAACCGGAAGTCTGTTCTTTGTGGCATATTCAAAAAGTGCTGTAATTCTGTCTCCGACAACTGTTCCCATAGAACCCATCATAAAGTTAGGCTCCATAATGAATATACATGTATCCTGTCCGCCAATAGTTCCTCTTCCGCATACAACGCCCTCTGTCTCGCCGCTCTTTTCTCTGGCAGACTCATACTTTTCCTTGTATGAAGGGAAATCAATAGGATCTGTAAATTCCTGGTCATTAAACATTACATCAAATTTTTCTGTAAGCATCTGAAGTCTGTTCTTTGCCGGCATACGGTTTAACTTTCCGCATATCGGGCATATGTAGTAATTCTTCTCCAAATCTTCTTTATTGATTTCTTCTTTACATTTGTTACATTTAACTGTCATTATTATTCTCCTGCCTTGATGTTCTCAATTGCTTCATTCAACGCATCTACTGTTGTAACTGTGTACATCTTTGCTTCTGGAAGTGTCTTCTTAACGAAACCTGTAAGCGTCTTTCCTGCTCCTACCTCGATAAATGTGTCGATTCCGTCAGCCCACATATTCTTTAATGTGTCCTCAAACCTTACGCTTGAAGAAGCCTGAAGTGCTATTGTTTCTATAATCTGTGCTGTATCCTGTGGATAAGGCTTTCCTGTTCTGTTAGCATATATCTCTGTCTGTGGTGCATTAATTGTCATTGCCTTGAGTGCCTTCTCAAGCTCCTCGCTTGCTTCCTTCATATAAGGTGTATGGAACGCTCCGCTTACTGCAAGCTTGACTGCCCTGCCGCCTTTTTCCTTGATTGCAGCGCAGAATGCGTCTATCTCGTCAGCACTTCCTGCACATGAAATCTGTCCCGGACAATTATAATTAACTGGCCAGATTTCCTTGAATTCCTTGCAAGTCTCTTCAACAACTTCTGGAGCAAGCTTAAGTGCTGCTGCCATTCCGCCTGCACACTTTGTAGAAAGCTCACCCATCTTGGTTCCTCTGATAACTACCAGTTTAAATGCGTCCTCTGTTGATAAAACTCCTGCGTATGCAAGTGCAGGAATCTCTCCAAGTGAAAATCCAGCTACAGCATCAGCCTTAATTCCGGCATCCTTAAGTGCATTGGCAAATGCAAGGTCTGTAAGGAAAAGTGCCGGCTGTGTATTCTCTGTCTTAGTAAGCTCCTCGCCTTCACCTTCAAAGCACACCTTAACTGTTCCCGGGCGGAGTGACTCCCCCAAATCATATAATTTCTTTGCATCAGAATCTGAATCGTATAGGTCTTTGCCCATTCCTACATACTGTGCACCCTGACCTGAAAATAATACTGCTATCTTTCCCATTGCTTTATTCCTCCGTTCCATATATATCCTTGCGGTCTACTGTTGTAAATGTCATGCTTCCCTTTGCATACACATTGCCATCTACCTTAACTACTGCGTCAAATACTGCAAGAACCTTATTAATTCTTGTAGCTGTAACTGTAATATCAAGTGTATCTCCTGGAATTACAGGCTTTACGAACTTGAATCCGTCTACTTTAAGAAGCACATATAATTTGCCCTCTTCCCTGCTCTTTCCACCGTCATCAATTACAAGTGAGCAGAGCTGGGCGCAGCTTTCAATTATAAGTACACCCGGCATTATAGGTGCATCAGGAAAATGTCCCATAAAATATGGTTCATTGATTGATACATTTTTAATACCTCTGGCACTTACATTAGGCTCAAGCTCTAACACCTTCTCAATCATCTGAAAAGGCGGACGCTGTCCGATTCTTTTATTAATCTCAAATATATTCATCATAATGATAACCCTCCATCAAGCACGATAACCTGACCTGTTACATATGAAAATGCGTCTGAGCAAAGTGATGATACCACATTTGCAACATCTTCTGCCTTTCCTAACTTATGCATCGGGATTGCGTCTAAATACTCTTTCTTCTTCTCTTCTGGAATTGCATCAAGCATTTCTGTCTCTATAAATCCCGGTGCTACTGCATTTACACGGATTCCGTAACCCGCAAGCTCCTTAGCCATTGTCTGTGTCATTGAATTAACAGCACCCTTTGTTGCACTGTATACAGACTGGCCTGGAAGTGCAAATTTTGAGCTGACTGATGACATGTTGATGATGACACCACTCTTCTTTCTGAACATTTTTAGTACTGCCTGCTGTGCGCAGTAGAAGTAACCTTTAACATTCAGATCCATGCATGTGTCAAGTGTATCCTTGTTGAGCATAAGAAGGTACTCATCTCTTACGATTCCTGCGTTGTTTACGAGTACATCTATTCCACCAAGTTCCTTGCTTACATCTTTAACCATCTGCTTAACCTGATTAAGGTCTGAAACATCTGCTTTATATGTTATAGCTGTGCCACCTGCTGCCATAATTTCATCAAGAACCTTCTGTGCCTGTTCCTCTGAATGGCTGTAATTGATAACTACGGCATATCCGTCTTTTGCCAGACGTATAGCACAAGCCTTTCCAATACCACGGGAAGCTCCTGTAACTAATGCTACTTTCATATCTGTGTGTCCTTTCTTTATATAAGAAATGTTACTCATTGCCATGAGCCTTTGCCCATGTTCTCATTACCTGCTGAGTACGATTGCTGTGTATGAACCACCTGCACCATATGCAACTACAAGTACATTGTTTAACTTTGAAGCTTCTACATTTTTCTTAGAAACGCTTCCGTCTGCTGCAATGCTGTATGCTTCCTGTGAAGGTATCTTTCCTGCAAACATAAGTGCTGCGTGTGCTGCTGCTGTTGTAGCTGCTGCTGCTCTTGACTCGCCAAGAACTTCCTTTAATTCTACAACTGGCTTTTCTGCTAATTTATCACCAAATACTGCTGTTAAGCCCTTGATTTCTACATTATCAACAGCCTTCATTCCGTTTGCGAAACCGAATACTGCGTCTATATCATCAATTGTCATTCCTGCGTCTGCTAATGCGTTATTAACTGCATTTGTAAGACCTGCCTCTGAGCCAGTAAGTGTTCCGAACTTAACGCTTGAATGAGCCATTCCGTATCCTGATGCATGGCAGTAAATTCTTGCGCCACGCTCCCTGGCTGCCTTCTCGTCCTCGATAAGAACTGAAGCACTGCCATCGCTTAATACGAATCCGTCTTTTCCTGCAAATGGAGCTACTACATTTTCAGATGTAACACCTAACTTACCAAAAAGCTCTGTCATTGTGTCGCTGTTCTCATCAGAACCTGTGGCTAACATAGCATTTTCCTGACCTGAACGGAGAACGCTCATTGCGTATGCCATACTTGCTAGACCTGACTGTGCGCCGTTAGTAACTGTTACATTGTAGCCCTTGATTCCTGAGCAGATTGAAAGGTATCCGCCTGCTGCGTTGTAAACTGTGTTAGGGAATTTGAATGCGCTTCCTGAAGCATTGCCCTTCTCTGTAATCATGCTCTGGAAATCACAGCATGTTCCAAGTGCGCCCTCTGATGTTCCCACAATAATACCGATATCTGTTGCATTATCGTCTGTTACTGCATAATCAGCGTCCTTAAGTGCTTCCATTCCTGATACTGCCTGAAGCTGGCTGAAATTATCAAGCTTTCTGTAGAATGACATCTTAAGTCCAAGTGCGTCATAATCTTCCTTGCCGACTGAACTTCTTAAATTAGCTTCTGCTGGAGCTTCGTTTTTCACTGCATTTGCAACATATGTATCTACACCGTTGCCGCTTGGTGCAACCACTCCAATACCTGTGATAACAAGTGGCTTCTTCTCTTCCTTAACTGTCACATTGCCAGCCTCTTTGCTGAAGATAATACTTGCGTTATTACCGCCAAATGCAAATGAGTTGTTCATTACACTTGTAAGCACTTTCTCATGTGCCTTGTTAGGGCAGAAATCTATCTTTCCGGCCTTTTCGGCAAGCTTATCCATATCCTCGTCCTTAAATCCGAGTGTTGGAACTACTGTATTAGTTGTAAGTGCCTTGATTGAGAATATTGCTTCAATTGCACCTGCTGCACCGAGGCAGTGTCCTGTCATAGCCTTTGTTGAGCTTACTGAAAGGTTATCGTTCTCACCGTCAAATATTGTATGTAGTGATAAAAATTCTGCATCATCGTTCTTAGCTGTTCCTGTTCCGTGTGCATTAACATATCCAATGTCCGATTTCTTCAATCCTGAATTCTTGATTGCTCTGTTGATAGCTTCCATCTGACCTTCTCCGTCTGGTCTTGGAGCTGTGATATGGTGTGCGTCACTGCTGACACCAGCACCTAATACTTCACAATACATTTTTGCATTTCTTGCCTTAGCATGCTCGTAGCTTTCTACTACTACAACACCTGAACCTTCACCAAGTGTAATTCCTGTACATCTGTTGAATGGTGAGCAGCCATCTGCGTCAAGTGCATGAAGTGATAAGAATCCGGCATATGGTACTGCTGCAAATGTGTCTGAACCACCTGCAAGTACTACATCTGCCTTGCCTGCTCTGATAAGCTCGCATGCGTATGCAATACTGATTGTTCCGGCTGCGCATGCATTTGCAATATTAGTAACAACACCGCCTGCATGACACTGGCCTGCAACCTGAGGTGCTATTGATGAGATTGGCATCTTAGTTACATCACTTGCTTTCTTACCATGCTCATAATAATCAGATATGCTGACTGCACCACCGACACAGCTTCCGATGATAACTGAAGCCTTAGGGTCTCCTGCAAAATCATCAAGTCCTGCGTCCTTCATTGCCTCGCCAGCTGCCTTGATACAAAGCTGTGCTGAACGGTCTGCATCTTCGCTTCCCTCAAAATCTCCAAGTGTATCACACTTAACTTCTGCTGCAAGGTCTGCGTAACAGTCTGTTGTATCAAGTGTTGTTGTCTTATGTATTCCTGAAACCGAATTAACAGCCATTTTCCATGCTTCATCTACTGAATTACCGATAGCACATATCATTCCAAGACCTGTAATGACTGCGCGGTTATTATTCTCTGTCATAATTGCTCCTTTTTTCTATTAGCTTTATATTATTCTTGTTTCGTCTTATTATAACTTGGAGCCACTTATGGCTCATGCTCAAATATTCCCAGCCGTGTGAATGTTAATGCCACCATATACTAAAGTTCGGTGTGGGAAATCTCGTTCAAGCGTAGCGCGTTTGATTTCCCACACCGTAATAAACTTTGTAGATGGTGGCATTTACTTCCACTAGGTGCAGGAATCCTGCGAGTATGAGCCATAAGCGGCTCCAAGTTATATACTGTGAGATCAGAATATATTATGCATTTTCTTCGATATACTTAGCGATTGTCTCAATGCTGTAGAAATGTTCCTTGCCAACACCTGTCATCTGAACACCGAATTCATCATCAACATAAGCAATGATTTCGAGTGAGTCGATTGAATCAAGTCCAATCTCTCCATCTCCGAAAAGCTGTGTATCAAACTCTAAAACATCTGCATCAATTCCTAAATTCTCACATAAAAAGTCTTTTAACTTTGGCATAATTTCGTTAGTGCTCATTATAATATTCCATCCTTTTTCTTTAATTATATTGTGCGTCCATTAAGAAAAGCACCTACACATTATATATTTTTTTTGTAAAAATTTGGCATAACAAAACCCGTGTAGTGTTCGAAAACGCTACACGGGTTCTATAATTGTACTAATTTCGGACATTTTCATCAAAGTGTCCAAATATTATCAGCAAAGTATCCAGACAGCATCATCACTTCCAAAATGTCATCAGTACCCTGCCACAACATTCTCTCAATCTTATCAGAACTTTCTAAAATACTCCACCATCATATCAATAACCTCGCTGCTCTCTGGCATAAAAGGCTCAAACACACTGAACGCATGTGTAAGCTTTTTATTCTTAGGAAAAACTACAAGTTCATGCTCTCTTTCTGCTCTTGTCAGTGCCTTCTCAAAATCTGTTGTATATCTTCGTAAGAAATCATTATGGCTTGTCACGAGCCAGACTGGTGCAAGTGAGTTCAGCAGTTCCCTGTTTTCAGGATTAACATACTTTGCAAATGAAGTTTTCTTGTAATCCCTGCCATACAGATACTTTGGAAGAAAAAGACCAATCTTATCAAATCTTGATGTATAGAACATTCCACTTATAAGCCCAAGCGCATTAATGCGAAGTCCTGATGGTGTGACATTAGCTGCCCTCGCTATATTAGTGCTGTTCTGGATGGCATTGGCATATGTGATAAGGCATGCGCCTCCGCTGTCACCTGCCATATACACATGTGACAAGTCACCACCATCTGCTGCCAGCCTCTCCTTTATATAATCCATTGCCATGAAAACATCTGCAAGCTGGTCATATATAAGGCAGTCTGGAATCAGCCTATACTCTATGCTGTATACAAGAAATCCCTTCTTGCAAAGCAGAGCACAGAAATATCTGTTAAACTCCTTATTACCAATAATAAGACCTCCACCATGAACATTAATAATTACAGGAAGAATCTTTTCCTGTGAATCTTCCGGTCTGTATATGTCAAGCATATGTGCTTTAATTCCATCATCAGCATATGCAATGTCAGTACTGCATCTTACTCCTTCCGGAAATGTTAATCCTGAATCTCTTCCTGCACATGAATCTTCAAAATCTTTTCTCTGCCTGTAAAACTGTTTTGTTAAAATATTCCCCATTGATGTACTCCCGGCAATTACTTCTTCATATTAGATATAATAAGGTCAAGCTGTCCCTCAAATAACTTCTCGATTCTTTCAACGGTATCCTTGATTTCATCAACAGTCTTAGCCTTTTCTTCTTTAATAATCCATCTTATAAGCAATCCAAATATAGCTTCTTCATAGAAACTGCATATAATCTCAACATCCTTAATAGAAAGTATGTATCCTTCAGACATTTTTCTAATCTGCAAAAGTGCCAGATAATGAATTCGTGTCTTAACATATTTTTCCAGCCACTCTCTTCCTCTTGCATCAAAAAGATTAGCCCATACTTTCCTATGGATTATACTATATTCAATAAATCTCATAAGAACCTTGTCCATTTCACCATTGTACTCTTCATTGAATTCATCAATCTTTGCCTGGACAACACCATCCAATACATCATATATATCAGAAAAATGATAGTAAAATGTGCTCCTCGTAATACCACATTCATCGGCTATATCTTTAACTGTGATTTTCTTCAGTGATTTTTTTTCAGCAAGTTCAAGTGTACACTTCATTATTGCTTTTCTTGTCAACTGCGACATGTAAATCTCCCCGTTCACTTATATTTGCCTGCATATTGTAGCACACTTCACTGATAAAGTCACATATCTTTTAAAAGCTTAGTGCCGTTTATCAGATAACTGTCATTTCCACACCTGTCATGCCTTTGCTCTCCACATTTTCTTTAACAGCAGATTTCTGCTTTTTAGCCATTGATACTGACTTAAAGAATATCACTGTTCCTATACAGAACAGAATCGCAATCATTCCTACACCGATATTAATGTTTCCTGTTATCTGTGATATCACACTGACAATAGTAGTGCCTACAAATGAAGCGCCCTTTCCACAGATATCCATAAGTCCGAAGTACTCTCCTGAACGCTCCTCTGGTATAATCTTAGTAAAGTATGACCTTGATAACGCCTGTATTCCACCCTGGAACATTCCTACAAGAATAGCAAGAATCCAGAACTGAAGCTGTGTTCTTAAGAATATTGCAAATATGGCAATTCCAAGATATGCACATATACAGACTGTTATAAGCTTCTCTGTACTTACCTTATATGAAAGATGTCCGAATAATATGGCACATGGGAATGCAACTATCTGTGTAACAAGCAGGGCAAGAAGCAGACCTGTACTGTCAAGTCCCAGCGCCGAACCATAAGCCGTTGCCATATCAATAATTGTATACACACCATCTATGTAGAAGAAGAACGCCAGTAGAAACATAAATACATGCTTCTCTTTTCTGATATTCTTAAATGTGCTTCCAAGTCGCACAAAGCTCTGTCTTACCGCATATGGCTGTTTTTCAACATAATGCTTCTGTTCATATTTCTTAACAAGAGGAAGTGACATTCCAAGCCACCATAAAGCAACTATTACAAATGAAATTCCCATTGCCAGTTCCATGCTGATTCCAATTTTTCCTGAAAACAGTACAAGAACAAGACATACTGCAAATGGTACGCAGCTTCCAATATATCCCCATGCATAACCCTGTGTTGATACATAATCCATCCGTTTCTCATCAGTAACATCTACAAGCATTGAATCGTAGAAAACAAGACTTGAAGAGAAGCCAACCTTTGCAATAACGAATACAATAAGGAATGCCAGCCACTGGACCATCGCTCCAAGAACTGCACAGCTTATTGTTCCTATAAGAATAGAAGTAAGAAATACCGGTTTCTTGAATCCCTTAGTATCCGCGAGAGTACCACATATTGGTCCCAGAATTGCAACTATTATTGTACATATAGATGCCGCATATCCCCAGTATGCAAGGTAATCAACTGATGAAAGTCCTGCATTTCCGGCAAGATAGTTAAAATATATTGGCATAATTGTTGATATGAGCAGTGTAAATGCCGAATTACCAACATCATACATTATCCATCTTTTCTCTTTTCCTGTAAGCTTTCCCTTCATATTTATACAGCCTCTCTTCCCTCACACATCAATTCTTTTCCATTGTTGTCCTTATTCTCCAGCTTTGAGCCAAATGTATAATCATACATTTTGTTAAACTCTATATGTCCTGCTGCACTGTCCCTGAACTCACCTATAAGAATTGCTGCCAGTTTTACAGCACTGTCATAGAGATTACTCAGCTTCTGTGTACTGTCCCCACATAATGGATTCGGCTTATAATTAACTATAAGTCCATGCATTTCCTTATAATTGCCTGTAATTCCAAGCAGTCCGTATATGAACATTCTCTTTAATCTTGAAGGTGCAATTAAAAGCCTGTTATAAGAAATCATGCTCTCCATAGCTTTCTTAACCTGTTCTGATGAAAGGTTGTCGTAAAATCTGCATATAATATCTGCATTTTTATAAGACGGTTTAATATGGTCAGTTAAAATGTGTGTTACAGGATTGTAGCCATCTTTTTCCATAAGGCTTCTGTCAAATTCAACTTCAATCTCTGTATGGCTTACACCATCTGTTTCAATCTTTTCGTCTATATATCTGTGACAGCTTACATCTAATGCAAAATGACAGCAGAATCCATATACATACGCAAGTGCCGCCTCTTTATCCCTGCCTTCCAGTCTCTTTAATACGTGAACTGCATTTTTAAAAAATTGTCTGCCGCTTCTGCCATGCATATCATATCCCTGCTTGTTAACCTCACATGAAAATAATGGCTTGTAATAAAACAATATATCAGGACCATGAAGCCCTATATCATAAAGTTCTTTATGATTAAGAATAGTACTCTTAATTCCTCCTGTCAGATTATCCAGTACTTCCTGTCCTAATCTGTAATGCGCATAAGTTGATGGCATATAAATCACTCCTCTGTTTAAAATTCTTATATCGTAACAATGATATATATGCCTTGTAAAATCTGATATCTGTGGATTGTAAAGTGTTCGTAAGATTTGTATTTACTTGACTATCAAAATAAATTTACATAAATTTCATGTATTCTTTTCAATAATGTGCTAGACAAATGTATTAAAAGGTGATACTTTCTTATAGGACTAAAGGACTATTTTATATTCACATTATTGTTATGAATATAAAGCATTTATGAAAGGAAAATTAATGAACAAATACGGACATGTAACCGTAACCAAAAGACTTACTCCTAAGCTTAAGAAAAGACATGATCTTGCTTTAAGACTTGGAAGTATTATGCCGGATATTCTTCTGCATACATATATTAAGGGACATACATGGGATTCTTCCTACAATAAAGTTTCAAGAAGGCTGCAGCGTCTTGAAAGACATGGCAGAATGAACTGTTTATCCTTCTTATCTTTAGGATATGCTCTTCATTACATAGAAGATTACTTTACATTTCCACATAACTCATGGTATCCGGAACCGATGTCTGAACATGTGTTATATGAAATTAAGTTCATGAATTATATAAGAGAAGCTAAGAATGATATCAACAAACCTATGATATCTAATAGTGGACGCGGCGTATCCGCTGACAGAATGTTAGATTATCTCATAACTAACCACAAACAGTATGCTGCTAACGAACAGGGTTTTGATAATGACTACAGTTACATAACTTCCGTTGGATATGCATTTATTGCCAACTATGTAAAGCTGTTTATGATTAACAGCGGCAAGGATATCGTTATTGATATGAATGAATCCGTTATGGATCCATCCTTCTGATAAGACCATAAAATAAGGCAGCCCCACATAGCTGAGTCTGCCTT
>OIZO01000187.1_pt1 | contig 48015 bp, 42 predicted proteins | sample 1588551 | NCBI WGS metagenome assembly OIZO01 (sample SAMN03283271) | human gut metagenome | biome: human-associated habitat; material: feces | host: Homo sapiens | place: Peru | collected 2012 | reverse complement strand
ATACCGGAGCAAATGGAGATGAAGTATGTAAAATAAATGATATGGCATCAAATACTTATGAATGGACAACAGAATACTCTACTTACGCCTATAGCTCTAATGCTAGCCCTTGTACTGGTAGGGGTGGCAGTTACTTCGGTAGCAGTTATTACACGGGCCTTCGTTACTACGGCAGTGCGACTTATAGCGGCAAGCACTATACGTTTAGGCCCACACTTTATATGTAGCCCTGAGCACTGTTAAGCAAGATATAAAGTATAGTGTATCAAATATAAAAAATAATTTTAAAGTTCGCATATTAGCGAACGGAGTACGCTAAGATGGAAAATTTTGAATTTATTGGCGAAGCCAGTAGGTTCAAAATTTTCCACTAGCGTGGCGCCACTAGCGTGGCGTCTTTTTTTTGTTTCAAAAAAAGACAACACAAAAAAGAAAGGTAGTAAAATATATGAGTTTTAGTAATATGTTAGAAATATTAAAAGAAAAAAATAAAGGAAAGATAGTAATAATAAAATTAGGAGCATTCTATATAGCAACAGAAGAAGATGCAGTATTTTTACATAAAAAAATAGATTTAAAATGTAATTGCTTTAAAAATAATATTTGTAAAGTTGGTTTTCCAGTAAATTCATTAGAAAAGTATATAGAAAAATTAAATGAAATTAATTATTCATATATTATATATGATATTAATAATGAAAAAAATGAACTAATAGAGGTATGTAGTAAAATAGGAAAAAAGCATAAAGAAAGTAATAAGAATATTAACTGCTTAAATTGTAAAGGTTTAAGTAAATATAAAGAAGACAAATATATATTGGCTGTATTAAAAACGTTAAAAAAGGAATAAAACTATATATGAAAGATGAAAGAGAATTAATATTAATACCCAAAATAGAAGATTATGTAAAATATGTTTTAAACATAATAATTAAACTACCAAGAACAGAAAAGTTTAGCATAGGAACAGAATATAAAAATAATATTTATAAAATGCTAGAAGAAATATTATATATAAATAAATCAAAGATAGAGGAAAGAAATACTATTTTAAATAGAATAGATAGTAAATTAAATTATCAAAGAATACTATTAAGAATAATGAAAGAAAATAGATGGATAGATGAAAAGAAATTTTTAGTTTGTATAGAAAAAATTCATGAAATAGGAAAAATTGTTGGGGGACTAATAAGATATTATGGCAAGAACAATAAGAAATGAGTATGACAAAAAATTATCATATGAAAATTTGATGAAAGCTCACAATTTAAGTAAAAGAGGAAAGGGTTACAGAAAAGAAATAATAAAATTTAATATAAAAAAGGAAGAATATATAATGTGGTTATATAAAAATTTATCTACAGGAGAATATAAACATCGGAGGTTATTATACTTTTTATATTAAAGAACCAAAATTAAGAAAAATAGAAAAAAGTAAATACATAGATAGAATTGTACATAGATGGGTAGTAGACAATTTTTTAGAACCATATTTTGTACCGACATTTATTTCAACTTCTTATGCTTGCTTAAAAGATAAAGGAATGCATAAAGCTTGTTTAGATGTTCAAAAAGCAATGAAACATTGTAAAAATATATGGTCAGAGTACTATATACTGAAAATGGACGTAACAAAGTTTTTTCAAAATATAAATAAAGATAAATTATACTATATTTTAAATAAAAAAATAGAAGATATAAAATTAATGAAATTGTTAAAGAAAATTATATATTCAAATGAAGGAAAGTGTGGATTAGCAATAGGAAACTATACTTCACAAATGTTTGCAAATATATATTTAAATGAAGTAGACCAATATGTAAAACATAAATTACATTGTAAATATTATTTTAGATATATGGATGATAGTATAATATTAGTAAAAACAAAAGAAGAAGCAAAGGAAATTTTGCATAAAATAAGAAAGTTTTTAAAAGATATTTTATACTTAGAGTTGAATCAAAAAACACAGATATTTAAAAATAAACAAGGTGTAAATTTTTGTGGATACAAAATAAATGAGTATAGATTAAAAATAAGAGATAGACGGTAAAAGAAAATTAAAAAATAAGTTAAAAGAACTAAAGTATAAAATAAGAATAGGAGAAATAAGCAGTAAGGAAGCTAAAAAGTATTTGTGCGGACATATAGGTTATATGAGAATAGCAAATACAAAAAATTTGACAGATAAATTATTTTATAAAATGGGATAAATCAAAACTCTACTAACACCAATAGCTCTAATGCTAACCCTTGCACTAATAGGGGTGGCAATTACAACAATAGCAACAATTACACGAGCAATCGTAACAACAACAATGCGACTAATAGCAACAAGAACAATACGTTTAGGCCCACACTCTAATATTATTTGAGATTATATATTTCAAGGAATATATACAGTAAAGTATTAGATATTAAAGAGATTTATTCCATCCTAGAGATTAGCTAGGTAAACATGAAGCAGTATAATTTGTATTAGTAAATTTAAAATATTAAATAGAATATATGAATTATACGAAAATATATTTTAAAGGAAAAATAACAATGAATATATGTTTTATATTAGGAAAAGTAATAAGTGAAGTTGAGTTTGAATTTATATACAATAGCAAAGATGTATCAATAAGTATTTTTAAAATAATGTTAAAAAATAAGAGTACAATAGAATGTATGGCTTATAATGATGTTGCGGATTATATATATAGAAATGTAGAAGTAGATGATATGTTATTAATAGAAGGAAAAATTCATAATGATAGTATAGAAATTTTGAAGACGGAAAAAGTTTGAAAATAAAAAAACGTGTATGTTGAAATTCATAAAAAGGCAAGAAATTAGAGATTTTTCTTGCTTTTTTTTGTATACAATTATATAATAAGCATGTGAAAAAAGAATTGAAAAAAATGGAGGAAAGCACGAATGAATTTAGCAAACAAACTAACAATATTTCGTATTATTTTAGTACCAGTAATGATAATAGTAACATTTTTTAATATACCAGGAGAATTCTTAGGAATACCTACTACAGCATGGATTCTAAATATTATATTTATTATAGCATCAATAACAGACAAATTAGATGGTTATATTGCAAGAAGTAGAAATCAAATAACTACATTTGGAAAATTTTTAGATCCTATTGCAGATAAAATATTAGTAATAACAGCAATGATTATACTAGTAGAAATGGGAAAAATTCCAGCTTGGATACCTACAATAATTGTATTTAGAGAATTTATTGTATCAGGCTATAGATTAGTGGCAGTTGAAAAAGGTGGAAAAGTAATTGCGGCAAGTATATGGGGAAAACTAAAAACAGTTACACAAATGATAGCAATTATTTTAGCTTTTATAGATAATAATAGTTTTGGAACAATATTCACAGGAACTCTAACAAATGGTTACGAAATTACTATAAACATTCTTACAACATTAATGATGATAATTTGCGTAATTGCTACAATTTTCTCTGGAATAGATTATTTAAAAGGCGGAAAAGAATTATTAAAGGATAAATAGAAATGGAAGAAAATAAACAAGAAAAAATTGATGTTTTAATGGCAGTATATAATCCAAATATAACATTTTTAACTAAACAAATAGATAGCATCTTGAGCCAAACATATGAAAATATTAATCTTATAATTAGTGATGACTCATCTAATAATGAAGACGTAAAACAAATTTTAAATGAATATGCAAATAAAGATAATAGAATAACTTTATATTTTCAAGAAAAAAATTTAGGGTATTTAAAAAACTTCGAATTTTTACTTACAAAATCTACTGCGGAATATATTAGCTATGCAGACCAAGATGACATTTGGTATGAAAATAAAATTGAAAAATCTATAAAAACTTTAAAAGAAAAAGATGTAGATTTAGTATATTCAGATTGTAAACAAATAGATGAAAATGGACAAGTATTACATGAAAGTTATTTAGACTACAAAAGCTATCCAAGAGTAAATGGAAAAGAAAATATATTAACGTTTTCGAGACATTTTGCAATAGGTTGTGCTTGTATGTTTACTAAAAAAATAAAAGAGCAAATGTTGCCTTTTACTGAAAATGTAATGGCCCATGACTGGATTGATGTTTATTTAGCATCAAAACAAAAAGGTATAGCTTGTATAGAAGAGCAACTATTTGAGTATAGACTTCATGGCTCAAATGCTTTTGGAGGAAGAAATTTAAAGCAAAACTTAGGTACATGGAAACAAGAACATGGAAAAAGCTATTTAGCATATAAAAAATATAGAAACGAAAGAGTAATAAAAAAAGCATATTTAGATGGAAGTCTAATGTGTTTAGAATATAGAAATAAGCTTAATTTAAGTAAAAATGAAGATGAAGAAGGTGTAATTGATTATTATAACCAATTACTAAAAACAAAAATATTAAACATTCATTTATCAAAATACAATAAATATTTAGCTTACAAAAATATAGGAAAAAGAAGAATAAAAGAAGAAGGAATATTTCATTTTCCACTAATTTCTTATTTACTATATTTGATAAAATAAAAAGCTACCCCAAAAGGGTCAGGTACTTTTGAACAAAAAAGTAGTTTTAGTAGAAAGGAAACATAATGGAATTTATAAAATCTATAATTAAAAATAAAAAATTAATTTGGCAATTGGGAAAAAGTGATTTTAAAAATCGTTTTGCAAGTACAAGTTTAGGAAGTATATGGGGGTTTTTACAACCATTTGTGTTTATGTTTACATATGTAATTGTATTTCAATATATATTAAAAACAGAAAGCGCAGGAGATTCACCTTATGTAGTATGGTTTTTACCTGCAATGGCAATGTGGCAATGGCTAAATGATAGTATAATGAGTGCAAGTAACTCTATAAGGTCATATAGTTATTTAGTAAAAAAAGTAGTATTTCCAGTTGATGTAATACCTATGATATCAATTGTAGCTTCTAGTTTTGTTGCACTATTTTTAGTAGCAGTTGCAACTATTGTATGTATAATATTTGGATACATTCCAAACGTATTACAATTGATATATGTGCTTTTTGCAACATATTGCTTTATTATAGCATTTACAAGATTTACATCTGCAGTTACAACAGTTGTACCAGATTTTTCAAATTTACTTGGAATTGTTATGCAATTATTCTTCTGGTTTACACCAGTTGTATGGAATTTGAATATGTTAAGTGATCACCAAACAATATTAACTTTAGTAAAATGTACACCATTTACATATTTGGTAACAGCATTTAGAGAAGTATTTATAAATGGAAATATTATAACAGAAAATAATTTCTTATTTACAATAGTATTTTGGTTAATTACAATTATTATGTTTATATGGGGAAATAGCGTATTTAAAAGAAATAAAAAAGAGTTTGCAGATGTTCTATAAAGAAAGGAAAATAAAATGTCAAATAACGAAAAAGAGACAATTATTGAAATTAAAGATTTAGTTAAAGATTACAAAATGTTTTCAAAAAAACAAGATAGATTAATAGAAACAATTTTTCCAATGATAAATAGACATTCTAATTTTAGAGCAATGAATAATCTAAATTTAGAAGTAAAAAAAGGTGAAGTACTTGGAATTCTTGGAAAAAATGGTGCAGGAAAATCAACATTATTAAAAATGATTACAGGTGTTGTTATACCAACTAAAGGAAGCATACAAGTAAATGGAAAAATAAGCTCATTACTAGAATTAGGAACAGCTTTTAATCCTGAACTTACTGGTGAAGAAAACATTTACCAACATGGACAAGTAATGGGACTTACAAGAAAAGAAATAGAAGCTAAAAAACAAGAAATTATAGATTTTGCAGATATAGGAGAGCATTTATCACAACCAGTAAAAACATATTCTTCTGGTATGTTTGCAAGACTAGCATTTGCGTGTGCTATAAATGTAGATCCAGATGTTTTAATAGTAGATGAAGTTTTATCTGTAGGAGATATGGCTTTCCAATTAAAATGTTTTAAGAAATTCCAAGATTTTAAACAAAGAGGAAAAACTATTTTATTTGTAACTCATAACGTTTCAGATGTACTAAAAAACTGCACAAGAGTAATTATACTAGAAAATGGAACAAAAACATTTGATGGAAATACAAAAGATGGAGTAGAGCTTTACAAAAAAATAATTACAGGAAATGCTACTAAAAAAGTTGAAGATAACGAGAATATTCAAGAATTAAATAATAAAGATAAAGTTGAATTAGAAAACAGAAGTACAAATACTTGGAAAAGTCATTTTAGTGAAAATCCAAATTTAATAGAATATGGAAATAAAAAAGCAGAAGTTATAGACTATGGTATATTTGATGAAAAAGGCAATTTCTTATCAAGCATAGATAACGAAAAAAAAGTAGTATTAAAATCAAAAATTAAATTTAACGAAACAATTGATAATCCTATTTTTACTATGACAATAAAAGATTTTAATGGAATAGAGATTGCTGGAACAAATACAATGAATGAAAAAATCTATCCAGGAAAATTTGAAAAAGGAGACATAGTTTCAGTAAGTTTCAAACAAAGATTACCATTAGCACCAAATAAATATACATTATCTTTTAGCTGTACACACATAAATGCTAAAGGAGAATTAGAAGTTTTAAATAGAAAATATGAAGCTTTGTTAATTGAAGTAATATCTTCAAAAGATTCTGTGGGACTTTTAAGAATAGACCCTGAAATAGAGATTATAAAAGAATAGATTAAAGGGGATTTAAATGAAAAAAGAAAAAATAGTATCTATGTTGGCAATAGTATTATGTATTATTGCTGTAATAGTATCTATAGTTAGGATATCAAATGAACATACTATAGAATTAACACAATTATCAGATCATTCTACAAGACAAATGATGGGATATATATTAAAAACTAAAAACAATAAAGTAATAGTTATAGATGGTGGAACTATTGATGATACAGAAAATTTAGTAGAACAAATAAACAAACATGGTGGCAAAGTAGATGCATGGTTTTTAACTCATCTACATGATGACCATCTTGGAGCTTTCTCTAATATAGCAAACGATGAACAAATACAAATAGAAAAAATTTATTGTTCATTTAATGACTATTCTTGGTATGAAGAAAATGAGCCAGCAAGAGCAGAGTTTTCAAAACAAATATTAGAAATATTAAAACAAGATAATATAAAAGACAAAGTTGAAGATGTTAGTTTAAACCAAAATATTAATATAGATGATATAAAAATAGAAATATTAGGAATAAGAAATCCTGAAATAACTGAAAATGCAGGAAATGAACAAAGCATGGTAGTTAAATTTGACACAGGAAAAACAACTTTTTTAGTATTAGGAGATACAGGAGTAAAATCAAGTGAAAAATTACTTAATACTCAAAAAGAAAAACTAAAAACTGATATAGTACAAATGGCTCATCATGGACAAAGTGGTGCAACAAAAGAGTTATATGAACAAATAAATCCTACAATATGTATGTGGCCAACACCAGAGTGGCTATGGAACAATGATTCTGGAGAAGGAAAAGGTTCAGGACCATGGAAAACATTAGAAACAAGACAATGGATGGAAGAACTAAAAGTAAAGAAAAATTATGTAGAAAAAGATGGAGACATTACAATTAAATTAAAATAGCTGAAAGGAAAACAAAATGGAACAAATAGATATTATACTTGCAACATATAACGGCGAAAAATACTTAAAAGAACAATTAGATAGTATTTTAAATCAAACATATACAAACTTTAGACTTTTAATTTCAGATGACTGTTCACAAGATTCTACAAAAGAAATATTAAAGGAATATGAAAAAAAAGATAATAGAATAAAAGTTTTCTTTCAAGAAAAAAATTTAGGGTATGTTAAAAATTTTGAATTTTTGCTTACTAAAGTAGAAAGCAGTATATATGCACTTTCAGACCAAGATGATATATGGAATAAAGACAAAGTAGAAAAATCATATAACAAATTAAAAGAAGAAAATGCAGATTTAGTATTTACAGATTTAGAAATGATAGACGAAGAAGGAAAAACTATAAAAGATTCTTTTAATGATTATATGAAGTTAAGTAGAAAAATAGAAAAAACATTAAATTCATATGAACTAGCGTATTTATACAATTGCATTACAGGTTGCACAATACTTGCAAAAACAGAAATGTTAAAAAAAATATTGCCAATACCAAAAACATCAAAACATATGATACATGATTATTGGATAGCAGTAATTACAGCAGTAAACGGAAAAGTAACGTATCTTAAAGAGCCCACCATAAAATATAGACAACATAGAAAAAATCAAATAGGCGCAAACCATACCGTTTATAAATTTGATAAGTTTGAACAAGTAAGAAATCACTTAATAGAAGTAAAATTAGGAGTTTTTGGAGTATATGTAGAAAACAAAGAAAAGTTTCCAGAAGAATTACAAGAGCAAAATGAAAAAGCATACAAGTATTTTAAAAGCTTGCAACAAACTAAAAATATAAACTTTAGAAATTTAAAAATGTTTAAGAAACTATATAAAAATGAAACATTTAAATATCGATTAGAAAACTTTATGGTATTAAATATGCCGGCATTATCAAGAGTAATATACAATTTGAAAATAAAAGGAAAGGAAAAATAATATATGCAAGATTTACAATTAGAAGAATTATATAAGAATTCCGATTTTAGAAAAAATGTAATACATTGGTATCCTGTAAAAGAAAATAGTAGTGTGCTACAAATTGGATATGACTCTATAAAAATAGTAGAAGAATTATGCAATAAGTTTGAAAAAGTAACTATATGTGTTAATAATGAAGAAGATGAAAAAGAAATATTAGAAAAATATAGTGATTCAGGAATAACAATAATAAATAATTTAGATAAGATACTTGAATTAGAAGAATATGACTATGTTACATTAATAGGAACTTTAGAAATATACAAAGATATAATAGAAAAAAAGGCATATAAAAGATTAGAAAAAATACTAAATATAGCTAAAAAAGTTTGCAAAGAAGACGGAAAAATACTTTTAGCAGTAGACAATAAATATGGAATGAAATTTTGGACAACTATGTATGCTCAAAAAAATATACTTTGTAATCAAACTTTTGCAATAAGCAAAAAAATGATAAATGAGCTATTAGAAAAACTTAACTTAACTAATTATAAATATTATTATATGTTACCAGACTATAAAATGACAAATGTAATCTTTACAGATAATTATCTCCCAAATATAGAAAGTATAAGTAGAAATTTTACTTATGGAGAAGAGGACTTTGCAACATTTAATCAAACAGAAGCATATGGAGAAATATTAAAAGAAGATATAGAATTATTCAAATTATATGCAAATTCATATTTTGTAGAAATTTCAAAACAAGAACTTGTAGATAATAATATAAAATTTGTATCATATACAAATATTAGACAAAATGAATTTAGTATACAAACCACAATATTTAATGATAGAGTTGAAAAAACATATTTAACTAAAAAATCAAAAAGACATATAGAAAATATGAAGAAAAATATAGATATAATGAATGAAAATGGCATAAAAACATTAGATTCTTACGAAAAAGAAAAAATAATAAGTAAATTTGTAAGTAATGTTAAAACTTATGATAAAATATTACTTGAATATTTAGAAAAAGAAGATAACGAAGCTTTTTTTGAAAAGATAAGAGAATACAGGAAGTTTTTGATAGAAAAACTTGGAAAAACAAATTACAATGATATAAAAGAAAATAATATTTTCACTAAATATGAAATTAAATTAGAAGATAGCATAGCAAATAAATTCAACTTTGTAAAAAATGGACTATGGGATATGATTTTCCAAAATATATTTTATATAGAAAATGAAATGTATTTTTATGATCAAGAATGGTATGATGAAAATGTTCCAGTTGAGTATATAATATATAGAACAATTGCGTACTTTGCAAATGCTCATGAATATATAAAAACTGAAGAATTATATAAGAAATTAGAGTTAAGTGAATATATAAATATTTTTGAAGAATTAGATACTAAAATACAATTAGAAATAAGAAACGAAAAAATGTGGAAATTGCATAATAGTACTAAAACAGGACAAACACTATTAGATTCTTATAAAAATTTGCAAAATGAGTATGATGAATATACTAAAAAAATTAAAATAGTTAAAACAGAAGAAATATTGCTTGAAAATGAAAAATTGAAAAATGAAAATGATAACTTAAAACAAATAAATCAAAAAATGTTGAACTCAACATCATGGAAACTAACTAAGCCAGTTCGTTGGTTAGGAAAAAAGATTAAGTAAAATTATACTAACTAGAAAGGAGAAAGGCTATACAAATTAGCTAAATTACAAAATGAAAATAAAAAATATTATAAACAGAACAAGATATTATTTTAAAAAATATGGGTTTATAAAAACAATAAAAAAGATAATATCAAAATTATATGCCAAAATATTCAAAGGAGAACAATTAAAAAACTTACAAAGTGAGAGAGAAAAATATCAAATATGGATAAATAATAATGAACCAAATGAACAAGGACTAGAGGAACAAAGAAACACAAAATTTAAAATTGAACCTAAATTTAGTATAGTTGTTCCTATGTATAATACACCTGTAAATTTCTTTGCAGAATTAGTAGATTGTTTAATTGATCAAACATATACTAATTGGGAATTGTGTTTAGCAGATGGAAGTGCGGAAAAGAATGCAGAATTAGAACCTATAATAAATAGAGATTCTAGAATTAAATACAAATTTATAAATGAAAATAAAGGAATTTCTGGAAACACTAATGAGGCACTTACTTTAGCTACAGGAGATTATATAGCATTAGTAGACCATGATGATTTACTTCCAGTATTTTGTTTATATGAACTTGCAAAAACTATAAATGAAAATCCAAATGTAGAATTCATTTATACAGACGAAGACAAAATAGAAGGAACAAAAGAAAATAGATGTGATCCTCACTTTAAACCAGATTTTGCACCAGACACTTTAAGAGCTAATAACTATATAACTCATTTATCTGTTTTCAAAAAAGAATTAATGGAAAAACTAGGTGGCTTTAGAGAAAAATACAATGGAGCCCAAGACTTTGATATAATTACAAGAGCATGTGAATTAACAAAAAATATAATTCATATTCCTAAAGTGTTATATCATTGGAGAGTACATCCAAACTCAACAGCAATGGTAGCAGATGCAAAACCATATGCATATGAAGCAGGAATAAGAGTTATAGAAGACCATTTAGAAAGACAAGGATTAAAAGCAAAAGTTACACATGGAGGGGATATTCCAGGTGTATATGAAGTAGAATATGAGGTTATAGGAAATCCTAAAGTTACAATAATTATACCAAATAAAGATAGCATAAAATTATTAAAAAATTGTATAAATTCAATATTGAAACTAACTACTTACAATAACTATGAAATACTAGTAGTTGAAAATAATAGTACAGATCAAAAAACATTTGAATATTATAAAGAGCTAGAAAAATCAGAGAAAATAAGAGTAATAGAATATAAAGAAAAAGGATTTAATTATTCTAAAATAATAAATTTTGGAGTAAAAAATTGTGAAGGAAGCGAATTTGTTGTACAACTAAATAGTGACACAGAACTTTTAACACCAAATTGGTTAGAAAAATTTATAGGTTATGCACAAAGAAAAGATGTAGGAGCAGTAGGAGCAAGATTATACTATGAAGACAAATCTATACAACATGCTGGTATAGGAATAGGAATTTGTGATTTAGCAGCGAACTTACTTACAAATACACCTAAAAATTTTCATGCTTATTTTGGAAGAGAATGTTTACCACAAAACTTATCTGCAGTAACAGGCGCATGCTTATTTTCTAGAAGAAGTATCTATGAAGAAGTAGGATATATGGATGAAGAAAATTTTGCAGTAGCATTTAATGACGTGGATTTTTGCTTAAAAATTAGACAAGCAGGATATTTAATAGTATATAACCCATATATAGAGTTTATGCACTATGAATCAAAAACAAGAGGTTATGAAGATACTCCAGAAAAGAAAGCAAGATTTGAAAGAGAATCTAATAATTTTAAAACAAAATGGAGAAAAGTATTAGATGCAGGTGACCCATATTCAAATATAAATTTTGATAAAAATACTGCACAATACAATATAAGAACAGACAAAATAATCCAATAAAGGGGAAATAAAATGAAAAGTAATACAAAAAAGAATAATAGCCTAAAAATAGAAATATTAAAAAAGTACTTATATAAATTTCTTTATATCATAGAGTTTTTGGTAGCTATATTTTGCGCATATTCACTTTACCAAATAGTTTTAAATAGAAATAATTTACATATATGGTCATTAAAATATTTAATAATATTTGTACCAACAATAATTATGCTTATTGGCTGTATAATATTGAATTATAAAAAAAATAAGGAAAAAATAGAAAAAATAATAATAAGCTTTTTGATACCAGTAGGAATGCTATATGTATTTTTTATGGCTCCAAGTTATGTACCAGATGAGCAAGCTCATATATTAAAATCTTATGAGATATCAACAGGTGAATTAATTACACCAATAAAAGAAGATGGCAGTTCAAGGACCAAAATACCTAAATTCTTTGTGGATAATATGATTCCTAATATAAGTAAATATGGACAGTTTAATCTAGCTAGTATGGAAAATACTGATTATAATGAAATAGTAGAGGAAGAAAATGAAGCACAAGCTTATCCAGCAATATTATATATTTTTAGTTCTATAGGATTTTTGATAGGAAGATTATTTGAAATAAATGGTATATTTACTATTTATCTAGCAAGACTATTTAATTTTGCAGTGTTTTTAATAATGGGATATTATAGTATGAAAATTATTCCATTTGGAAAATTTATTATAGGAACTATATTATTTTTACCTATGAGTTTCCAACAGGGAGCATCAGTTTCAGCAGATTGTATATTAAATGCTGTTTCAATAATGTATATTGCATATACATTATATCTGATAAATAAAAATGACCAAATTAAATGGTTTGAAAAAGTTATATATATTGCAATGAGTATAATAATAGGAATATCAAAGATTGCATATGTTCCAATGATAGGACTTAGCTTATTATTTATAGGAGCAAAAAATATTACTAAAAAACAGAAGATAATCTTTATAATAACGACTATATTAATAACAATTATTTGTAGTATAGCATGGTTTATGTTTATGCAAAGGTACCAAAATACATTAAGTCATAGTCAATATTTACAGGAAAATAATGTTAATATGTCAGAACAGATAAGAACAATAATTGAAAATCCTGGAAATATAATAGAAATAATAAAAAATACTATAAAAGATGGTGCATATATAGATGGGGCAATAGGAAATCAATTAGGATGGCTAAACATAGAAACTTCGAATATAGTGATTATAATGTTTATTGCTATATTAGCTATTTCACCATTTTTAACTAATGAAAAAGAAGAATTAAGAAATATAGAAAAAATATGGATGATATTTATAATGTTTGGAGTATATGTATTAGTTATATTAGCATTATATTTAATTTGGACAAGCGTTGGACTAGATGAGGTTTTAGGAGTACAGGGAAGATATTTTATACCAATACTTCCATTGCTATTATTATGTTTGTGCAAAAAAGATAGATATATTAAATTTAAAAATGTTAATCTAATGCTTCCAATTATATTAACTATACTAAATGTTATTGCAATATCAGATATAATAGAATTTTTTATATAATAGAAAGTGGAAACTAAAAGGAGAACAAAAATATGAAAGTGCTACTAATAATACCAGCATACAATGAAGCTCTAAACATAGAAAAAACAGTAAAAGATGTAACGTCAAATACAAATTATGATTACATAATAGTAAATGATTGTTCAAAAGATAATACAAAAGAAGTATGTGAGAGAAATAACTTTCACATGCTATCTTTACCAGTAAATTATGGATTAACTTCAGGAATACAAGTAGGAATGAAATATGCATATCAAAAAGGATATGATATAGCAATTCAATTTGATGGAGATGGACAGCATCAAGCTAAATATTTAAAAGATTTAGTGAAAGAAATTGAAAAAGGAAATTGTGATGTAGCAATAGGTTCAAGATTTGCAAACGAAAAGAAACCTTATTCTTTAAGAATGTTAGGAAGCAATTTAATATCATTTTGCATAAAAATTACAACATGGAAAAAAATTAAAGACACAACATCAGGAATGAGAGCATATAACAAACAAGCAATAGAAGAATTTGTAAAAAATAAGAGTTTAACACCTGAACCAGACACATTAGTTTATCTAATAAAAAGAGGAATGAAAATTAAAGAAGTACAAGTAGAAATGAGTGATAGAGAATTTGGAGAAAGCTACTTAAAACCTTTAAAAGCAATTGAATATATGTTTAATATGATATTTTCAATACTATTTATTCGTTCTACAACTAGAAAAAATAAAGGAGGAATATAAAATGTCAATAACATTAAGAGTAATATTAATTATATGTTCTATTTTATCATTTGTATTATGTATAAGAAGAATAAAACAAGCAAAATTAAAAGTAACAAATTCAGTAGTTTGGATGGCTGGAAGTCTTGCATTAATACTAATGAGCATTTTTTCAGGAGGGGTAGAATGGATAGCTGAAAAATTAGGATTTGTGGCACCAGTAAATTTTGTTTTCCTTATAATAATGACTTTCTTACTAATAGAAGTTTTCGGAAATAATGTAACTATTACGGCACTAAATGAAAAAATAAAAGATTTAGACCATTATATTGCATTAAAAGAATTAGAAGAAAAAGATAAAGAAGATAAATAAGAAAGAGGTAAAAAAATGAGTGAAAAAATAAAAGTAAGTATAATTGTTCCTGTATATAAAGTTGAAAAATATTTAAGAAGAAGTATGGATAGTTTAGTAAATCAAACATTAGATGGAGTAGAAATAATTTGCATACATGATGGTTCACCAGATAACTGTTTATCAATTTTAATGGAATACGAAGAAAAATATAAAGATAAAAATATAGTTATAATTGATAAGAAAAATGAAGGAGTTTGGAAAGGTAGATTTGACGGAATAAAAGTTGCAAAAGGAGAATACATAGCATTTACAGACTCAGATGATTATATAGCTTTAGATTATGCAGAAAAATTATATAATGCTGCAAAAGAAACAAATTCAGACATATCTGTATGTGGATTTGACAGAATAGATGTAGATACAGGTCATTTATATTCTAGAGAAATGACAAAACATAAAAATGAAAAAATAGATATGGAAAAAAATCCAGAAGACATATTATCAATAAATACAGCTTTATGGAACAAACTTTATAAAGCTGAAATATTAAAAGGAATGGATAATCTTCCAAACCCACCAAGGGTATTAGATGACATGATGTTTTTATGTTTAGTATATTTAAGAACAAAAACAATTACTTTTATTGAAGATAGTTTATATTATTACATGGTAAGATCAGATTCTATAATGGGAACAATTAAAAAAGAACAAATAGAATCTACACAAAATGCTATGGTAGATGTAAGAAAAATTTATGAAGAAAAAAATAAAAAACTATTAGAAGTATTAGATGCAATGGCATTTCTACATTTTGCAGTTTCATTTACTTTTAGATTATCTTATGATAAGAAAAATTTTAAAGAAACATATAAAATAGTAAAAAATTATTTAAATACAGAATTTCCAGGTTGGAAAAAATGCAAATATTTAAATATTTGGTATAATTTAACACATAATTCTTCTAATTTAAAAATAGCTGTTATGAAAAAAGTATATAAGTTAGGAATGTATAAAGCGTTTTTAGTATTATATCGTTTTATGATAGATAAATTAAAAATAGATATAAAATGGTAATATTATGGAGGCATAAATGCAAGAAAATGAAGAAGTTGCGGTAGTAATGTCAACTTATAATGGAGAAAAATGGATAAAAGAACAATTGGATAGTATTATAAATCAGACTTATAAAAATATAAAAATTTTTGTAAGAGATGATGGTTCAAAAGATGGAACAGTAAATATTTTAAAAGAATATGCCAATAAAGGCCTAATTATATTAGAAGAAGGAAAAAATATTGGGTATATAAAGAGCTTTTTTAAAGTATTAGAAAATGCAAAAGGTTTTAAATATTATGCATTTTGCGACCAAGATGATATTTGGATGGAATTTAAAATAGAAAGAGCAGTAGAAAACTTAAATAAAAAAGATAATAATAAAGTTTTAATGTATTTTTCAGACTATGATTATTATGATGGAGAAATGAACTTTAAAGAACATTTTAAAGGATGGAAAAAAGGCCCTTCATTTAGAAATTCTATTGTAGATGCTATCACTTTAGGAACATGTAGTGTTATTAATGAAAATGCAAGAAAGATTATTTTAGAAAATGGAAGCGAAGATATTTGTAGTCATGATTGGTGGACATATTTTGTGTGTGCAGGGTTAGGAGATGTTATATATGACAAAATAGCTACAATAAAATATAGAAGACATGGAAACAATGTTAGTGCTTGTGGAAAATCTTTTATAAAGCTTCAAATATATAGAATAAAAAATTTTATATTTGGTGATTATTTTAAAATGGTAAAACTACAAATTCTAAAATTTGATAAGTGTTTTTATAAAGAACTTTCAGAAGAAAATAAAAAATTATTATCTCTTTTTACGAATAGAAAATATAATTTGAAAATAGCATTAAAAAAAGTGTTTTATCCAAAAATGTTTAGGCAAAACATAATAGATGAAATAATGCTAAGATTTATGTTTTTAATTGGAAAAATTTAAGTTTAGAGAAAAGGAAAAAACAAATGGTAAAAAAATCAGAGTTTATATGGAATAGTATATCAAGTGTTGTGGCAGCAATGCTTAGTGCAGTGTTACTTTTATTTTGTACAAGAATAAATGGTACTACTGCAGCAGGAATATTTTCAATTGCATTTGCAACTTCTGTAATTTTAAATGCAATTGGAGATTATGGAATTAGAGTATATCAAGTAACAGATGTAAATAGAAAATATAAATTTGGTGAATACTTGGCTTTAAGAGTAGTTGTTGTAACAATTATGTTTATAATAGGTATTGCATTTGTAATTATCAGTGGCTATGAATTAGAAAAATTAACTATATGTTTATTATTAATTCTATTTCGTGTAATAGATAACTTAAGTGAAACATATCAGGGCGAATTTCAAATACAAGGAAGATTAGACATTGGAAGTAAATCTGTAGTAATTAGAAATTTAATGGCTATTATAGCATTTCTTATAGCAGATGTTATAACTAAAAATCTTACTATTTCAACATTAGTGCTTTTTGTTACGAATTTAGGATTATTTTTATTATATGATTTAAATAAAATAAAAAAATATACAAATGAAAAAATAGATTTTAATGTAAATAGTTTAAAAGTATTATTAAAGGAATGTTTTCCGATATGTATATCAACATTACTTAGTTTATATATAACAAATGCTGTTAAATATGCTATTGATGGTACAGGTGATTATGATATGCAAACATATTATAATATTATATATTTACCTACATTTACTATTAATCTAGCTAGCATGTTTATAATAAAACCTATGTTTAAAGCATTTGGTGAATATTGGAACGGCGGAAAAATAAAAGAATTTACAAGAACTATTGCTATTTTAATATTATTGATAGTAATACTTACAATATTAGTTGAAGTAGTTTGCTTCTTCATAGGTATACCAATTTTAAATTTAATATATGGAGTTAATTTAAATGAATATAAAATAGATTTACTTATATTAGTATTATCTGGATGCTTTTATGCAATATCAATATTAATGCTAAGTGTATCTACAACCATAAGAAAGCAAAAAGTAACAACATACATATATATAATATCATCTATAGTTGCATTAATTGTGCCAAAAATGTTAATTAAGGGTATGGGTATGAGAGGCGCAAGTATTTCAAATGTTATCATAACAATTGTTCTAGCGGTGTTATTAAGTTTAGTATATATAAAAGAAGCATATACAAAAAGAAAAGGAGTTAAAACCATTGGAAAGAATTAACATTGAATTTGTATATACAAGTATAGTATACTAAAAATATAAAGAAAAGTGTTTAAGGGGGATTATATGAGAAAAGCTATTAAAAAAATTATTTGGATAGTTACTTTCTTTACAATTTTATTTTTGGCTATATATCCTAACTTTATAAAAAGCTATGCGGCTACATCAGAAAATGTATCAATAGTGTATTATTCACATGTTCAAAATATTGGCTGGGAACAAGAATATTCTAAAAAAGATGGTCAATTGTCAGGAACAGAAGGAAAAAGTTTGAGACTAGAAGCTATGAAAATTAATTTAAAAAATGCACCAAGTGGTTTAAAAATTAAATATCAAGCTCATGTTCAAAACATAGGTTGGCAAGGTTGGAAAGAAAATGGACAAACATCAGGAACAGAAGGTAAAAATTTAAGATTAGAAGCTATAAAGATAAATTTAGAAGGAACAAAAAAGTATAAAATACAATATAGAGTACATATACAAAATATAGGTTGGCAGGAATGGAAAGAAGATGGACAAGTAGCGGGTACAGAAGGAAAAAGCTTGAGAATAGAAGCTATTCAAATAAAAATTGTTCCAGTAAAAAATATATCAGTAGAATATAACTCTCATGTTTCAATGATAGGTTGGGAAAATGATTATTCTAGAATAAATGGACATACATCAGGAACAACAGGCAAATCACTTGGAATAGAAGCACTTAAAATTAGACTAAAAGGAGTAGATAATACAGCAAATATACAATATCAAGCCCATGTTCAAACTGTAGGTTGGCAAGATTGGAAAAATGAAGAACAAATTGCAGGAACTACAGGAAGAAGTTTGAATGTAGAGGCAATAAAGATAAAATTAAACAATATGCCAAATTATAGTGTTAAATATAGGGTACATGTACAAAATATAGGATGGCAAGAATGGAAATCAGATGGACAAGTAGCAGGAACTACAGGAAGAAATTTAAAAATAGAAGCAATTGAAATAGAGATTGTTGACAAAATTCAAAATACAACAAAAAAAGGTATAGATGTATCTACATATCAAGATACAATAGATTGGAAAAAAGTTAAAGAAAACGGCGTAGAGTTTGCTATGATAAGGGCAGGAATTAGAGGATATGGAGTATCTTCAGATGGAATAAATGGAAAGCTAGTACAAGATTCTAAATTTGTAGAAAATATTAATGGAGCCATAAACAAAAATATAGAAGTTGGGGTATACTTCTTTTCTCAAGCAATAAATGAGCAAGAAGCTATAGAAGAAGCAAATTTTACATTGAATTTAATTAAAAAATACAAAATTACATATCCTATAGCCATAGATACTGAAGAATCTTCTCATCCAAATAAATTAGGAAGAGCAGATAATTTAACAGTAGAGCAAAGAACAAAAGTAGTAAAAGCATTCTGTGAAACAATAGAAAAAGCAGGATATGAGCCAATGATATATGCAAATAAATGGTGGCTAAAAGAAAAATTAGATATGAGTAAATTATCATCATATTCTGTATGGCTTGCACATTATACAGGAGCAACACAAGATGATCCTTTAGCTAAACCATCTGATTATGAAGGAAAATACATTATGTGGCAATATACTGATAAAGGTACAGTAGATGGAATAATTGGAAATGTAGATATGAATGTTGGTTATAAAGCAAGAATGTTAAGTGCAAATAAAGAAGTACAAATTATATATTAATAGTTGAAAAAATAAAAAAGTAATGATAAAGTAATAGTGGTATAAGGTACTACTATTACTTTTTTGTACCTTAAGAAGGGAGAAAGAAATGAAAAAATATGATTATTTAATAGTTGGAGCAGGTTTATTTGGAGCAACTTTTGCATATGAAATGACCAAAAGAAATAAAAAATGTTTAGTAATAGACAGAAGAAATCATATTGGAGGAAATATTTACTGTGAAAAAATTAATAATATAAATGTACATAAATATGGTGCACATATATTTCATACTAGTGATAAAGAAATATGGAACTATGTTAATCAATTTGCAGAATTTAATAATTATATAAATTCACCAATCGCAAATTATAAAGGAGAATTGTACAATTTGCCTTTTAATATGAATACTTTTTCAAAATTATGGGGAATTGTAACTCCTAAGCAAGCAAAAGAAAAAATAGAAGAACAAAAACAAAAATATGGAGTAGAAAATCCTACAAATTTAGAAGAACAAGCTATTTCTTTAGTTGGAAAAGATATATATGAAAAATTGGTAAAAGAATATACTGAAAAACAATGGGGAAGAGATTGCAAAGAACTACCAGCATTTATTATAAAACGTCTACCAGTAAGATTTACTTTTAATAATAATTATTTCAATGATAGATACCAAGGAATTCCAATTGGAGGATATAATATAATAATAGAAAAAATGTTAGAAAAATGTGATATAGAACTTAATGCTGACTATTTAAAAAATAAAGAAAAATACAATGAACTTGCAGAAAAAGTTTTATATACAGGTATGATTGATGAATTCTTTGGCTACAAATTAGGAAACTTAGAATATAGATCATTAAAATTTGAAAATGAAATATATGAAGATGTAGATAATTATCAAGGGGTAGCAGTTGTAAATTATACTAGTCATAATGAAAAGTATACAAGAATTATAGAACATAAACATTTTGAATTTAATGATTGCAAAGGAACTATTATAACAAAAGAATATCCAAGAGATTGGAAACTAGGAGATGAAGCATATTATCCAGTAAATGATGAAAAAAATACAAAATTATTTGAACAATATAAAGAATTAGCAAAAGAAAATAAAAATGTTATATTTGGTGGAAGACTAGGAAATTACAAATATTATGACATGGATAAAGTTATAAGAGCTAGTTTAGATTTAGTTAAAGAGGAAAATTACTAAAAATTTGACATTTTTCGAAATAAGGTATATCTTATAATATATAAAATTGCAGAAAGGAAGGAAAAATCTTTATGAAAATTTTAATTACAGGAGCTAACGGAATGTTGGCAAAAGCGGTAAGAGAAAGATTCAAGGAGCATGAATTAATTTTAACAGATGTAGTTGGGACAGAGCTTTCTTTAGATATTACAAATCTTAAAGAAGTGGAAGAATTTGTATACAACATTAAGCCAGATGTTATTATCAATTGTGCAGCATATACTGCAGTTGACAAAGCAGAAACAGAGGAAGAGTTGGCAAGAAAAATTAATGCCGACGGACCAAGAAATTTGGCAATTGCAGCAAGTAAAAACAATTGCAAATTAGTTCATATCAGTACAGACTATGTTTTTGGAGGAGATTTATCTTTAGAAGAAATTTATAAAGAAGATGATTCAAAAGCACCAGTAACTGCATATGGAAGAACTAAATTAGCAGGTGAAGAAGCAATTGAAGAAAACATGAACAACTTCTATATTTTTAGAACAGCATGGCTTTATGGAGATGGTAAAAATTTCGTAAGAACAATGCTTAAGTTCGGAAAAGAAAAAGATGAAGTAAAAGTTGTTTGTGATCAACATGGTAGTCCAACATATGCTGTAGATTTGGCAGACATTATCTATCAGGCATTAGAAAAGAAAATTCCTTATGGTATTTACCATACGACTAATTTAGGTTTTACAACATGGTATGAGTTTACTAAAAAGATTTATGAATTAGCAGGAATTTCTTGCAAAGTAACCCCTGTAACTTCAGAAGAATTTGCTAGTGCAGCTAAAAGACCAGCAAATTCAATGCTTTCAAAAGAAAAGATTTTAAATGCAGGAATTGCTGTTCCTTCATGGGAAGATGCATTAGAAAGGTACTTAAAGGTAGAAAAGGAAATGTAATAAAAAAATAGTGTGATTATTAATTTATTAATCACACTATTTTTTATATTATGAAAAATATATTCTATAAAATATCAAAAGTCACATAAATTTAATCATATATGTTGAAAAATACTATAAACAATGATATTATAAGAATGTCAAAATAATGTAAAGGAATGATTTAGAATGAAAAAAAGAAAAGGAATAATACTTGCAGGAGGAAGTGCAACAAGATTATACCCATTAACACTTGCTATCTCTAAACAAATTATGCCAGTGTATGATAAACCAATGATTTATTATCCTCTAGCAATACTTATGGAAGCAGGGATAAAAGATGTATTAATAATATCTACACCAAGGGATATTGTTATATTTGAAGCATTACTTGGCGATGGTTCAAAATGGGGAATGAATTTTGAGTATAAAATTCAAGAAAAACCAAGAGGACTTGCAGAAGCATTTTTAATAGGAGAGGAATTTATTGGAAAAGACGATGTAGCAATGATACTTGGAGATAATATGTTCTATGGTGAACGTTTATCTAAAATATTAAAGAGAGCAAACAGCAGAGAAGAGGCTACTATTTTCGGATATTTAGTAAAAGATCCTACAGCATATGGTGTGGTAGAAATAGATGAAGAAGGTAGAGCGATATCAATAGAAGAAAAGCCTAGCATTCCAAAATCAAATTATGCTGTACCAGGTTTATATTTCTATCCTAATAGCGTAATTGAAATTGCAAAAAATGTAAAACCATCTGCAAGAGGCGAACTAGAAATAACTTCTATTAATGAAGAATATATGAAACAAGGTAAGCTAAATGTAGAAAAATTAGGAAGAGGAACAACTTGGTTTGATACAGGAACACATGATGCACTTTTAGAAACAGCAAGTTTTGTTCAAACAATAGAAAAAAGACAAGGACTTCAAGTTTGTTCTCCAGATGAAATTGCTTACTTAAATAAATGGATTTCAAAAGAGCAATTATTAGAATTAGCAAAACCACTTGAAAAAACAGAATATGGAAAATATCTAAAAGATTTAGCAGAAAATGGTTTTAAAGATAACTAAATATAAAAAATAAATTAAATGTGATGTATTAAATAAAAATGATTATATAAAATAAGAATTGAGTAATTTAAAGGAGGAATTTAAAATGAAAAATATATTAGTAACAGGAGCTGCAGGTTTTATAGGAGCAAATTTTGCAGAGTATTTTGTAAATAAATACCCAGAATACCATATTGTAGTAGTAGATAAACTAACATATGCAGGAAATATGGAAAACTTAAAAAATGTAATAGACAAAATAGATTTTGAACAAGCAGATATATGTGATTTTGAAAGAATGACAGAAATATTTGATAAATATGATATAGATGGTGTAATCCATTTCGCAGCAGAAAGTCACGTAGATAATAGTATAAAAACACCATTTATATTTACACAAACTAATGTATTAGGAACACATACATTATTAGAAGTTGCAAAAAGAAAATGGGGAGAAGGTTCACCAAATAAATTTATGCATATTTCAACAGATGAAGTATATGGAGCATTAGGAGACGAAGGATATTTTACAGAAACATCACCAATAAAACCAAGTAGTCCATACTCAGCATCTAAAGCAAGTTCAGATTTATTAGTAAAAGCATATCATGAAACATTCAAAATGAATGTAAACATTACAAACTGCTCAAACAATTATGGTCCATATCAACACAATGAAAAATTAATACCACATATGATTAAGTTAGCATTAAATGATGAACCATTACCAGTTTATGGAACAGGTAAAAATATTAGAGATTGGTTGTATGTTGAAGACCATTGCGAAGCAATAGATTTAGTATTCCATAAAGGAAGAAATGGTGAAAGATATAATATTGGTGGACACAATGAAAAACAAAATATTGAAATTGTTAAACTAATATTAAAACAATTAGGAAAACCAGAAAGTTTAATTACATATGTAGAAGATAGAAAAGGACATGACTGGCGTTATGCGATAGATCCTACAAAAATAAGTACTGAACTTGGATGGCTTCCAAAAACAAAATTTGAAGATGGTATAGTAAAAACTATAGATTGGTATGTAAATCATCCAGAATATTTAAAATAGAATTCGAAAGAAAAGGGGAAGTATAAGTGAATATTATTTATCTAATTTCTATTAATATATTACTTATAACCATAATATTAATAAAAAAAATAGATAAAAAAATAAATATAATTAGTAGTATTATTATAACAATAATAGCTTTTATGTGTTATCAAACAATAATAGCATATTTATTAGATTTAATGAAAACTCCAATTACACTTTTTAATATGAGTATTATCAATATAATATTAATTACTATATTATGGGTTGTCTACTTTTTTAAAATAAAGAAATTTCAGAGTTATACTATAAAAAAGAGAGATATTATTTTCTTAATAATATTACTAATTATAAATATACCTATTTTATATAGACAATATGGAATTTTGGAAAATTTCCGTTATATTTCTACAGATTCAGTTATGCATTGTCAAGCAGCGATTACTTTTTCAAAGAGCGATTTTTTATTAGATTCAATGAAAAATTGGGAAGCAATTAATCCTACTTTCATGATAGCAAGCTATGTAAATGATGGTTTATTAATGAAAGCACTAGTAAATATAATTGGAGAATTTAATTTGTATAAAGTATATATGTTTACAGATATTTCATATTACTTTATGATAGGATACGTATTCTATTTATTAATTACATCATCCAAGAATTGTAATAGAAAATCAAAATATATATTATCATATGTTATTTCTATCTTATTTATGATAGGATATCCATTAAACTCTATTATTACAGGATTTCATTATTTTACATTAGGAATCCTAGAATTTATTACTATTTTATATATAATAGAAATATTGCATGGAGAAAATAAAAAAATAATGTATATTTTGTTATTTTTACTAAATACAGCAATCATGCTTACATATAACTTACTTGCACCAATAATTTATTTAGCAGAATTTTTCTATTTTATTTATGAAAAAATCAAAGTCAAAGAAAAATTACTTACTAAAAAAAGTATATTAGAATTAATTATTATATTTATCATTCCAGGTATTATAGGACTAAGCTTTTTCTTATTACCTAGGATATTAGAAAATATAGTTTTGGAAAACCAACAACAATTATGGATAGATGGATATATTTATATTAATTATTGGTCAAATATAATTATTTTTATTCCATTTGTCATATATTATATTTTTAATAAAATAAAAAATAAAAAAATAAATATTGAAATGATAACATTATTTACAATTTGTTCTTTTATGTTCTTATTATTAATAGGATTATTTACAGGTTATGTATCAACATACTATTTTATGAAACCATATTTCTTATTAAACGCAATTTTATTAATACTATTTTATAAAAGTTTATGCTTAATAATAGATAGATTAAAGCTTGGGAAAATATTTTCTTTAATATTTATATCTTTATATTGCATAATTTTAATTTTGAATATAATTTTTGTAAATATAGATCCGAATGGTTTTAAAACATACAATGAAAGTTATAAAAAACTATTTGATATATACAATTCAAATAAGGCAGTGATGAAACTGATTCAAAACGAATTTACAGAAGATCGTATAGAAACTTTAAAATACATATATGAAAATAAACTAATAGAAAAACAAAACTTATTATACTTAGGAGATTATATAGATAATTTCTTATTTAAAATGTTTTTTACATATGAAAATAGAGAAGGAATAGATAAACCTAATATAAATGAACATATTCAAAAATGGAATAAAGGAGAATATGAATATTTAGTTGTATTTTTAAAAAAGTCATATTTAAATTATTATAGTAAGGTATTGAGGTTACAAAATAGTAAAATAATTTTTGAAACAGAAAATTGTGCAATATATGAATTTGCAAATTAAAAAACAAAGATGGAGGAAAAAAATGAAGAAAATTAGTATTATTATACCAGCATATAATGAAGAAGAATCATTACCAATGCTATACGAAAGACTAAAAAAATTAATGAATGAAGTAACCAATTATGAATTTGAAGTTTTATTCGTAAATGATGGAAGTAAAGATAAAACAATTCAAATAATAAAAGAGTTAAGAAAAAAAGATGAAAGGATTTGCTATGTAGACTTTTCTCGTAATTTTGGAAAAGAAATTGCTATGATAGCAGGTTTAGATTATGCAAAGGGAGACTGCGTAATATTTATGGATGCGGATTTACAGGATCCACCAGAATTAATTCCAGAATTGATTAAATATTGGGAAGAAGGTTATGATGATGTATATGCTAGAAGAAGTAGTAGAAAAGGTGAAACTTGGCTTAAGAAATTTACATCTAAAATGTACTATAGAGTGTTACAAAGTTTAACAAGAATTCCAATTCAAAAAGATACGGGGGACTTTAGATTATTAGATAAGCGTTGTGTAAACGCACTAAAAAAATTAAGAGAATCTCAAAGATGTTCAAAATCTATGTTTAGTTGGATAGGATATAATAAAAAAGAAGTTTTATATGAAAGAGATCCTCGTATTGCAGGAAGTACAAAATGGAATTATAGAAGATTGATAGATTTAGCAATAGACGGAATAACATCATTTACAACTTCACCTCTTAGAATATCAACATACTTAAGTATTCCTACATTTTTAGCTTTATTTATATATTTCATATATGTAATTGTAAAATGTTTTGCAACATCTACTTTTGTACAAGCATATCAAGCAATAATATTACTTATTTTATTTTTCTCAGGAATACAAATATTATTATTTGGAATTATAGGAGAGTATTTAGGAAGAATATTTAATGAAACAAAAAATAGGCCACTATATTTTATAAACGAATATAATGGAGAAAAAGAAATGAATGAATAAATATAAAAAATAAGAGGAAAACAAATGGAAAAAATAGCAGTGTTAATACCTTGCTACAATGAGGAACTGACAATAGAAAAGGTAATAAAAGATTTTAAAAGAGAATTGCCTGATGCAGATATTTATGTATATGACAATAATTCTAAGGATAAAACAGCAGAAATTGCTACTAAAAATGGAGCAATAGTTAGACATGAATATAGACAGGGCAAAGGTAATGTAGTAAGAAGTATGTTTAGAGATATAGAAGCGGATATCTATATTATGGTGGATGGAGATGATACATATCCTGCTGAAGAAGTATACAAATTAATCGAACCAATAAAAAATGGACAAGCTGATATGGTAATAGGTGATAGATTAACTAATGGAACTTATAAAAAAGAAAATAAGAGACCATTCCATAGATTTGGAAATAATATAGTAAAGAATTCTATAAACAAATTATTTAAAACAGATTTAAAAGATATAATGACAGGTTATAGAGTGTTTAACAAAATATTTGTAAAAAATATACCTGTAATGAGTCCTAAATTTGAGATCGAAACAGAAATGACTTTACATGCTTTAGATAAAAAATTTATAATACAAGAAATACCAATTATATATAGAGATAGACCATCTGGTAGTTTTTCAAAACTAAATACTATAAAAGATGGAATAAAGGTAATAAAGACAATTATAAAAATGCTTAAAGACATAAAACCAAGACAATTCTTTTGGTGGATTGCATTTATATTTATTATTATTGGATTAATAGTAGGTATGCCGGTTATTATTGAATTTATAAAAACAGGATATATTACAAAAGTACCATCAGCAATACTTGCCACAGGTATAATGATATTTGCATTAATTACAGCACAATGTGGGGTAATACTAGATACAGTTGTAAAACAAAATAAAGAAAAATATGAATTAAATTTGTTAAGATATATACAATTAGAAGACTTAAAACAAAATAAATAAGGGGCTTAAAAAAATGGAGTTAGAAGAAAACAAATTAATTTGTCCAGAATTACAAGACACAACAGAAGAGCGAATGGAAAACACATTAAGACCTCAAAAATTAAAGGACTACATTGGACAAGATAAAGTAAAAGAGAATATGAAAATATATATAGAGGCTGCCAAAAAAAGAGGTGAGCCTCTTGATCATGTTTTATTATATGGCCCTCCTGGACTTGGAAAAACTACACTTGCAAATATTATTTCAAATGAAATGAATTCAAATATAAAAATAACATCAGGACCTGCTATAGAAAAACCAGGAGATTTAGCAGCAATTTTAACAGGACTAAATGAATTTGATGTTTTATTTATAGATGAAATACATCGTTTAAACAAATCTGTAGAAGAAATATTATATCCAGCATTGGAAGATTACACATTAGATATAATTATAGGCAAAGGATCAGAAGCAAAATCTATAAGAATTGATTTACCAAAGTTTACTTTAATAGGAGCAACAACAAGAGCAGGTTCTCTTACAACACCTTTAAGAGATAGATTTGGTATAATACATAGATTAGAATTATATAGTGTAGAGAATTTAAGCAAAATAGTAAAACGTTCAGCTAAAATATTAAATATAGAAATAGATGATACATCTTGCATAGAAATTGCAAGACGTTCTCGTGGAACACCAAGAATTGCAAATAGATTATTAAAAAGAGTAAGAGATTATGCATTAGTAGTTGGAAATGGTTATATAGACCTAAAAATCACGAAATTAGCATTAAATGGGTTAGAAATAGATGAGCTAGGGCTTGATGAAATAGATAGAAAGCTACTAGAAACTATGATTTTAACATATAAGGGAAGACCTGTAGGAATAGATACTTTAGCCACAACAATAGGTGAAGAAATAGAAACTGTAGAAGATGTATATGAACCATATTTAATTCAAATAGGGTTTATAGCAAGAACACCAAGAGGTAGAATACCATTAAAACAAGCATATGAACATATGGGATATTTATATGAAGAAGATAAATAGGAGATTTAGATGAAAATAGTAAAGAATAATGATAAAGCAAAACAAATAATAATTATATGTATTTCTGCAATATTAATGCTTTTATATTTTAATTATAGAGTGGAAATTAGTGATTTTGAATTATATGAAAAATTGATTGTTAATATAATTATTGTTGTACTAATATTAATTTTGATATGTTTATATACATATATAAATAATAGTAAATTAAAAGTAGAAAAAATCTTTTTAGTAGTTGCAATATCATTTTGTACATTACTTTGTATAGCGATGCCTATAACAAAAGGACATGATGAATCTATTCATGGTTTTAGAATTTATGAATATGCAAATGGAAAAATAGTAAGCGACGGAAAAAATGTAAATTTACAATTAGGAGTAATAGAGGCGCTAAAAGATAAACCTTTATATACAAGTCTTTTTGAACAGCCAAAAGATAATTATAATGTGAATACAGAAAAAGTTAATATGGAAAGTAGAATAGCATCTTATTCTCCTATAACATATTTACCTCAATTAATAGGAATACAGATAGGAAAGATATTTACTAATAATGCATTGATACAATTATATTTTGCAAGAATATTAAATATGATTGTATGTATAACTATGCTTTATTATGCAGTTAAACTTATTCCTTTTGGGAAAAATGTTATTTTTTTAATATCTTTAATACCAATTTCAATAGAAGGATATGTAACTTTGTCAGCAGATGGCATTGCAATAGCAACAGCAATTTTATTTATTAGTTTTGTTTTGTATTTAGCATATGGAATAAAAGAAAAAGTATCTAACAAACAAATGGTAATAATATTATTAATATCTATAGTATTAGCTATTAGCAAAACTATATATTTACCTATGATATTATTCGTTTTTATTATACCTAAAGAAAAATTTGAAAATAATAGATATTTTTGGTTATGTTCTATCTTTTTATTAGCAAGTTTTGCTGATTTTGTATGTTTTTTGAATGGAACCAAAACAAATGTAGGGGGACAAAATCAAAGCGCTATTGAATATATAATACAAAATCCAATCCAATATATGGGAAAAGTACTATATACAATAGCAAGCAGAGGATATATATATTTAGAAGAAATATTTGGTGGATATTTAGAATGGAATGAAAATGTAAAAATATATGTGTTTCCGATTATATTATTAATAACAACTATACTGCTTATAACAAAAGGAGAAAAAGAGAGCTTTAAATTTAAAAACTGGCAAAAAGTTTTATGTTTATTTATAGTAGTATCTATAATAGTATTAATTTTTACTTCAATGTTTTTAGGTTGGGCAAGATTAGAACTTGATTATATAGAGGGAATACAAGGAAGATATCTGTTACCAATATTACCGCTAATATTGCTATTGTCTAGTAGAAGATTTTTAGATGATGAAAAAACAACAAAAAATATAGTGTTATTAATATTAATAATGCAGATATTTGTAATTACTAATATTGCTATGTTTCATATATAAAAATATAAAAAGGTAAAAGAGAAAATGAATATAAGAAAAATTTTTAATAAAGATAGTATAATAAAAATAATATATTTTTTTACAAGTGTGTTATTAACTATTCCATCTATAATTTATTTGATAAAAAATAGAACAATATATAATTTTGTGTATGTATTTTCATATATGTATAGAAGTGCTACAGGAGAATATGAACATTATATTAACGCAATTATCTATGTGATTCTATTTTCAATATTATTTCTATTATATTTTAAAATTTTAAAGAATATTAGTAAGATATTTGAAACTAACAAGAGAATGTTTATATTTATAATAATTATAGGTATGTTATTCGCAATAATAATTCCAACAACAAGTTTAGATGTATTCTCATATATAGGGAATGGATGGGTAGATTCACACTACAATGAAAATCCATATTATACATCAGTGCAAAATGTATGGGATAAAAATGGACCAGATGAAATGCTAGGAAAAGTAGCAAGATGCTGGAGGACAGAACCTGTTGTATATGGACCTACATGGAGTATTATTTGTAAAGCATTAACTTCTTTATCATTTGGAAATATAACAGCTTCATTATATATATTTAAACTAGCATCTTTAATTATATTTTTAACAAGTACATATTTAATATATAAGATAACAAACAAAAAAATATTTGTGGCTATGTTTGCTTTAAATCCATTTATACTATTTGAATTTTTAAGCAATGTTCATAATGATATTTTTCTAGTATTTTTTATACTACTTGGAATTTACTTTATAAAAAACAGAAAAAATATATTTTTATCAGTTGCATGCATTGCAATTGCAACAGATATAAAATATTTAAGTATCTTATTGTTGCCATTTATATTAATATATGCGTTAAAAGAAGAAAAAACAAAAAATAAAATAATTAAAACTTTATTATACGTGTTAGAATTTGTTATAATTATATGTGCTTTCTATTTACTATATATAAAAGATTTTAGAGTATTATCAGGTATTTTTGTGCAACAAAATAAATACGGAAGGTCAATATTTTTAGTAATATATTATTTATTAAATGGAGATGAGAAAGCATTAGACTTAATAAAAATATTAAGTCTAGCAATATTTGCCTTTTCGTATATTGCAATATTATTCAAATTATTTTTTGCTAAAGATAGCAATAATATTAAATTCAGCCAATTAATGAAAACATATCAAATGTTCTTATTAATATTTACATTTGTATTAATTACAAATTTCAATCCATGGTATGTAATATGGCTATTTCCAACATTATTCTATCAAAAAGCTAAAAATATTAGATATACATTATATTTATCAATGGGTGTAATATATTCTTACACTATTACATATGCAACAAAAATAGATGACGAATCAGTTGGAATACCATATTTTCTAGTTATGGTAATTACAATTTTAATATTAGAACTAATAAGACAAACAAAGATAAAATTTAAAGATGTAAAAAGAAAAGAATTAAGATAATAGAAAGAGAATACTCTAAAGAACTATATAATTTTTACAACTATATGAACTTTAAAAACGAGAAAGGAATAGAATTTAAAATGAAGTTATTACTACATACATGCTGTGCACCTTGTAGCGTATATTGCATAGATACATTGAGAAATGAAGGAATAGAACCAACAATATTTTGGTACAATCCAAATATACATCCATATATGGAATATAAGGCAAGAAGAGATTGTTTAAAAGAATATACTAAATCTATAAACATACAAGCCATATTCGAAGAGGAATATGGCTTAGATGAGTTTTGCAAAAATGTAGTAGGAGATTTAAAAAATAGGTGTACAAACTATTGTTATCCAGTACGATTAAGAAAAACATTTGAATATGCAAAAGAACATGGTTATGATGCAGTATCTACAACATTACTTTACAGCATATATCAAAAACATGATTTTATAAAAGAATATATGGAAAGTTTAAGCAAAGAATTTGGAATAGAATTTTTATATAGAGATTTTAGAGTTGGTTTTTGGGAAGGACACCAGAAGGCTCATGATTTAGGTCTTTATATGCAAAAGTATTGTGGTTGCGTATTTAGTGAGGAAGATAGATATAGTAAGCAAATAAAGAAAGATGTTGAATTAATAAAATAACAAAATGGAATATTCTGTAAACAGAATAACTGGTCAAATTCATTGTTTTTTATTTTAAGGTTTTATATAATTTACATATAAAAATGATTGGAGGAATTTAAAAATGAAATTTAATAATGAACTTCATAAAATACATGAAATAAACAATTTTAGAGAAATGATAGATTATACAGTAGAACATTATCCAGATAATATAGCATACAAATTTAAAAAGAATTTCAAAAAAGAAAATGAGTGCTTAGTAGAAAAAACATATAAAGAAATAAAAGAAGAAATAGTAGCTTTCTCAACAGCTTTATTAAATATGGGATTAGAAAATAAAAAAATAGCTGTTATAGGAAACAACAGATATGAATGGTGTGTAACATATTTAGCTGTAACAACAGGAAATATGGTAATAGTACCATTAGATAAAGCACTTCCAAAAGGAGAAATAGAAAATCTAATAAAAATAAGTAAAGCAGATGCAGTAGTATATGAAAATAAATTTGCAGAAATATTTAATAAAATTAGAGAAGAAAGTACTAGCAATTTAACAACATATATAAATATGGATTTAGAAAAACAAAAAGATGGAGTGCTATCATTCCAAGAATTAGTAAGTGAAGGAAAAGAACTAATAAAAAATGGTAACGATAGTTATAATAAAATAAAAATAGATAATGAAAAAATGAGTGCATTATTATTTACTTCTGGAACTACATCTCAAGCAAAAGGTGTAATGCTTTCACAAAAAAACATATGCTCAAATGTAACAGCTATGGCTAAAATGTCAAAAATGTATTCAGATGATGTAATATTATCATTTTTACCATTACATCACACTTTTGAATGTACAATAACATTCTTATATGGTTTTTATAGTGGTGTAACAGTAGCATTTTGCGATGGACTAAAATATATAGCTAAAAACTTAGAAGAATATAAAGTTAGCGTAATAGTAGCAGTTCCTTTAGTTTTAGAAACTATGTACAAAAAAATAGAAACAGGAATTGAAAAACAAGGAAAAACTAAACTAGTAAATACAATGGGAAAATTCTCAAATTTCCTATATAAATATTTACATATAGATATTAGAAGAAAATTATTCAAATCAGTTATAGATCAATTAGGTGGAAAAGTTCGTATATTATACTTTGGTGCTGCAGCAATGAACAAACATGCAATAGATGGATATAACATGTTTGGAATAGCATCAGTTCAAGGATATGGATTAACAGAAACATCACCATTAATTGCAGCAGAGACAGATAAACAAAAAAGACCAGGAAGTGTTGGAAGAAATCCATACAATGTTCAAATAAAATTAATAGATGAAGACGGAAATGAAATAACAAACACAAACGCACTAGATACTGAAAAAGAAAATACAGAAACAAAAGTCGGAGAAATAGTTGCAAAAGGTCCAAACGTTATGCTTGGATATTATGAAAATGAAAAAGCAACAAATGAAGTATTGCAAGATGGATGGTTTAAAACAGGAGATTTAGGTTACTTTGATAAAGATGGTTTCTTATATATTACAGGAAGAAAGAAAGAAGTTATAGTACTAAAAAATGGAGAAAATGTTTATCCATCAGATATTGAATTTTTAGTAAATAGATTACCATATGTACAAGAAAGCATTTTATTCCCAAGAGAAAATTCTAAAAATGAACTAGCACTTGGAATAAAAATAGTATACGACGAAGAAGCAATAAAAGAAAAATTTGGAGAAAAGACAGAAAAAGAATATGAAGAAGCAGTATGGGAAGATATTAAAGAAATAAATAAAAACTTATCAGTATTTAAAAGAATAAAAGAACTTATATTAACAAAAGAACCACTAGAAAAAACAACAACACAAAAAATAAAAAGATTTAAAGAATTAGACAAAATCTTAAATAATAAATAAATTACCTTTAGGGACGTTTCCTTTTGGTTAATCTGTCCCTTTTGGTACATTTTATTAATAGAAAACTAAAAAAATGAAAATATAAGATGCTTTATATTTTCATTTTTTTATTTGTTTCTAAACATTATATTGCTTTTTAAATGTTTAAATAGTAAAATAAAGAAAATAATATAATTGAGTAACAAATATTAGTTATTTCTAAGGAGGAAAAACTTTGAGTAGACTAGTTGTAGTAGATGGAAATAGTATAATGAATCGAGCATTTTATGGTATTATGGGTTCTAAAATGTTAATGACAGAAGATGGAACTTATACAAATGCAGTATATGGCTTTTTAGCAATTTTATTTAAAATAATAGAAGATTTAAATCCTGAATATTTAGCAGTATCATTTGATTTAAAAGCTCCAACAGCAAGACATAAAATGTACGAAGGATATAAAGCAAATCGTCATGGCATGCCAGATGAGTTAGCTGTGCAAATGCCTATAATTAAAGATATTCTAAGAGATATGAACATTACAATTATAGAAAAAGAAGGATATGAAGCAGATGATGTTTTAGGCACTCTTTCAAAAAGAGCAGAAAAAGAAGGAATAAATGTAACAATTCTTTCAGGAGATAGAGACACATTCCAATTAACTTCAGACAATATTTGTGTTAGAATTCCAAGAACAAAAATGGGAAAAACAGAAGTAGAAGATTTTGATAGAAATAAAATAAAAGAAGTTTATGGATTAGAACCAATACAACTAATAGAAGTAAAAGGACTTCAAGGAGATGCATCAGACAATATTCCAGGGGTACCAGGAATAGGTGAAAAAACAGCTCTTTCTTTAATTCAAACTTATGGAACTATAGAAAATATATATGAGGAATTGGAAAATGGAAAAGCAGAGACAATAAAAGGCAAAACTAGAGAGAAAATGATTGAAAATAAGGATTTGGCTTTCCTTTCAAAAACATTAGGAACAATAAACTTACAAGTTCCAATAGAAGAAAAGATAGAAGATTTAAAAGTAAAAGAGTGGGACAACGAAAAAGTATATGAGGATTTTAAATCACTTAGATTTAATAGATATATAGAACGTTTTAATTTAAAAGAAAATGGAACAAGACTAAATACAACAGAAAATAAAGAAGAAAAAATTGAAGTAACAGAGCTTGAAATTAATTCAAAAGAATGTAGTAAGCTCCTAGAAGATATAAAACAAAACAAAATATTAATCTATTATTTTGATAAAAATGAGGACAAAACTTCAAAGAATATAATTAAAAAAAGCGTTAATGGAATAAGTATACTTTATAATGAGAAAGTATATTATATTACTATAAACAGTAAAGAAGAACTTGAAAAACTTAAAGATATTTTTGAAGATGAAAATATACAAAAAATAGGCTATAAATTAGGAGAAGATTATGTGCTTTTAAGGGAAAACAATATAACAATGAAAAACATCTTCTTTGATATAGAGATTGCAGCTTATTTGCTAAGTCCTACAACTAATAAATATGAACTAAACAATTTAATAAATCAATATTTAGAATTAGATGTAGAAGAATATTTACAAAAAAATGGAATAGATACCAATTCAAATAAACAAATGAATTTATTTGAAACAAATACTTTGAAAGATGAACAAAAAGCAATTGTTCAAACAAATGCTTTTTACACATATAATATAGGAAAATTACAAGAAATATTGACTAAAGAATTAGAAAAACACAATGAAATAAATTTATTTAAAAATATAGAAATGCCATTAGTAGAAGTATTAGCGAAAATGCAATACAATGGGATGTATTTAGATAAAGAAGAATTAATATCATTTGGAAATGAAATAAAGCAACAATTAGAAAAACTAACGAAGGAAATATATGAACTAGCAGGAGAAGAATTTAATATAAATTCAACAATACAATTAGGAAATATTTTATTTGAAAAGCTTAAGTTAACAAGTTCAAAAAAGACTAAAAAAGGCTATTCTACAGATGTAGATGCATTAGAAAAAATAAAAGATGAACATCCTATTGTAAATAAAATATTAGAATATAGAGGTCTTACAAAACTAAATTCTACATATGTAGAAGGAATGCTTCCATATATAAATGAAAATACAAAACGTATACACTCATTCTTCCACCAAACGGTAACAGCAACAGGTAGAATTAGTAGTACAGAACCAAACTTACAAAATATACCTACAAGAATAGAACTTGGAAAAAGACTAAGAAAAGTATTTAAACCAAGAGAAGGTTATGTTTTTATAGATGCAGACTATTCACAAATTGAATTAAGAGTATTAGCTCATATTTCACAAGATGAACATATGTTACAGGCATTTAAAGATGGAGAAGATATACACAAACAAGCAGCATCTAAAGTACTTAATATTCCAATAGAACAGGTTACAAAAGAACAACGTTCAAGTGCAAAAGCAGTTAACTTTGGAATAGTATATGGAATATCAGATTTTGGCCTAGCACAACAATTAGGAATTTCAAGAAAAAAAGCAAAAGAGTATATTGAACAATACTTAGAAAAGTATAATGGTATAAATAAATTTATGGAAGAAGTAGTAGAAGAAGCCAAAGAAAAAGGCTATGTAGAGACTCTATTTAATAGAAGAAGATATATACCAGAACTAAAATCTAATAATTATATGGTTCGTGAATTTGGTAAAAGAGCAGCAATGAACACACCAATTCAAGGAACTGCAGCAGATATAATGAAAATAGCTATGGTTAATTTAAATAAGAAATTAGAAGAAGCAAACATAGATACAAATATTATATTGCAAGTACATGATGAATTAATTTTAGAAGCAAAAATAGAATATAAAGAAAAGGCAAAAGAAATACTAAAGGAATGTATGGAAAATGCCGCTAAATTATCTGTACCATTAGTTGTAGAAGTTTCAGAAGCTACTAATTGGTATGATTGTAAATAATTCAAAGGACATTTGAGGACGGGTCACTTTTGTCCTTTGAATAAAAAGTAAGGAGAAAAATATTTTGACAAATTCAAAGAAAAAATGGTTAATAATATCTCTTATTATAATAGTTCTTATTTTCTTTCTTTTTGGGGCCTTAAAAGTACAAAATATAGTACTAAAGAAAATTTATGTGAAAGATTACGCAGAATATGTATATAAATATTCAGAAGAAAATAATATAGATCCATTTATGACATTTGCAATAATTAAAGTAGAAAGCAAATTTAATAGAAATATAAAATCTTCAAGTGGTGCATTAGGTTTAATGCAACTTATGGAGTCTACAGCAGTAGAAATGGCAAATCAGTTAGGTGAAGAAGTCGTAGTAAAAGAGTCTTTATATAATCCAGAAACAAATATAAAAATAGGTACTACTTATTATGCAACTCTTTTAAAACACTACGAAGGAAATGAACAACTTGCACTTGCGGCTTATAATGCTGGAATGGGAAATGTGGATAATTGGATTAAAGAAGGAACACTAGAAAAAGACGGGTCAAATATAGAAAATATTCCATATAAAGAAACAAATAATTACGTAAGAAAAATAATGAGAGATTATAAAATTTATAAAAGCATATATGAAGAATAAAAGAAAAGGGGTAATAAAATGTCAATATTAGTAACAGGTGGAGCAGGATATATAGGAAGCCACACAGTGGTTGAACTTTTAAATGAAGGAAAAGAGGCTATAATTATAGATAATTTTTCAAATAGCAAGCCAAGCGTGTTAGAAGCTATAAGGAAGATTACAAATAGAGATTTTAAATTTTATGAAATAGATTATTTAGATAGAAAAGCTTTAGAAAAAGTGTTTGAAGAAAATAAAGATATAGAAGCTGTAATGAATTTTGCTGGTTATAAAGCAGTAGGTGAATCTGTAAAGAAACCAATAGAATATTATACAAATAATATATCAGGAGCACTTGTATTATTAGACACAATGAAGAAATATAATGTAAAGAAATTTGTATTTAGTTCTTCAGCAACAGTTTATGGAGAACCAGAAAGAATACCTCTTACAGAAGATTGTAAAACAGGTGGAACTACAAATCCATATGGAACAACAAAACTATTTATAGAACAAATATTAAAGGATATATATGCTTCAGATAATTCATGGGACATTGCAATATTAAGATATTTTAATCCAGTGGGAGCACATGAAAGTGGATTAATAGGAGAAGAACCACAAGGAATACCAAATAATCTAATGCCATATGTAGTTAGAGTAGCAGCAGGAATATTACCAGAACTATCAGTGTTTGGAAATGATTACAATACACCAGATGGAACAGGCGTAAGAGATTATATACATGTTGTAGATTTAGCAAAAGGACATATAAAAGCTCTAGAAAAATTAGATAAAGAAAAACAAGGATTATTTATATATAATTTAGGAACAGGAATAGGCTATAGTGTATTAGATATGGTAAAGGCATTTGAAAAATCAACTGGTAAAAATGTAAAATATAAAATAGCTCCAAGAAGAGAAGGAGATATTGCAACATGTTATTCAAGCCCTAAAAAAGCTAAAGAAGAGTTAAATTGGGAAGCAAAAAGAAATTTAGAACAAATGTGTAAAGACTCATGGAACTATATAGAAAAACAAAATACAAATAATTAAAACTATGATAAATACAATAAAAAGTAACCATAATACTTATACAAATAAAATTAGTTTTCATAAAAAATAACCTAAAAAATATTTATAAAAAAATCAAGACTCAAAACCATTGAAAATAGTTTATCAACAGAGTTATCCACAATATCCACATATATTATTTTTTGTAATTATGTTACAAAAGCAAGTAACATAATGCAAAACAAAGAAATAAAATTGAAATATTTATGTAACATTTATAAGAAAAATAACTACTTTTGTAATATAATTGTAATATAAAAACAAAAACACTAAAAATATGACAAAAAATATATTATGAAATATTGTAACATAGTAATATTTTTGTAACAGATTATGAAACAAAATGGACGTTTCATAATCTGTCATCTGTCCTTTTTGATTCATAGAATAAATAAAAATTGCAAAAATCATTGACTTTATTAGATTAAATTGCTAAAATAGATAAAGAAAATGAATAGTGCGATGAAAAAGAAAAAACATTTTTAATATTTAAAGAGAGTTAACATTTGGTGAAAGTTAATAATAAAGAAAATGTGGGGAGCTTTGGAGTACATTAAAATAAAGTGGATAAATATAAAATATTTATCAATTAGGGTGGAACCGCGGAAATTAAACTTTCGTCCCTAGCTAGAATAAAAGCTAGGAATGAAAGTTTTTTTGTATTCTAGGAAAATTATCATAGCACGTAACTTTTTATAGAAAATAAATATGGCATAAATTAGATTTTGTTATATAAAAAGATAAAGGAGGAAAATAAAATGAGCGAATTAACAATGGACAAAATAGTAGCATTATGTAAAAATAGAGGATTTGTGTATCCTGGTTCAGAAATTTATGGAGGTTTAGCAAATTCTTGGGATTATGGTCCACTAGGTGCAGAACTTAAGAAAAATATTAAAGATGCATGGTGGAAAAAATTTATAATTCAAAATAAACACAATGTAGGAATTGACGCAGCAATTATGATGAATCCACAAGTATGGGTTACAACAGGTCATGTTGGTGGATTTTCAGATCCATTAATAGACTGTAAAGCTTGTAAAACAAGACACAGAGCAGATAAGTTAATAGAAGAATGGGGATTTGCACAAGGAAAAGATATCTCTGGTCTTGATGGATGGACAAATGAACAATTAGTTGATTATATTAAAGAAAACAATATTCCATGTCCTAATTGTGGAAAACAAGATTTTACAGATATAAGAAAATTCAATTTAATGTTTAAAACATTTATGGGAGTTACAGAAGATGCAAAATCTGAAGTGTATTTAAGACCAGAAACAGCACAAGGTATGTTCGTAGACTTTAAAAATGTATTAAGAACAACAAGAAGAAGAATGCCAATGGGAATCGGACAAATGGGACGTTCTTTTAGAAATGAAATAACACCAGGAAACTTTATATTCAGAACAAGAGAATTTGAGCAAATGGAACTTGAATTTTTCTGCAAACCAGGAACAGATTTAGAATGGTATGAATATTGGAAAAACTTCTGCAAAAATTGGCTTATAAGTTTAGGAATGAAAGAAGAAAACTTACGTATGAGAGAACACTCTAAAGAAGAATTATCATTCTATAGTAAAGGAACAACTGACATAGAATTCTTATTTCCATTTGGATGGGGAGAATTATGGGGAATAGCAGATAGAACAGATTATGACCTATCAAGACATATGGAAGCTTCTAAAGAAGATTTAACATATTTAGACCCAGAAACAAATGAAAGATATGTACCATATTGCGTAGAACCAGCAGTTGGTGTAGATAGAATATTTTTAGCAATGATGTGCAACGCATATGAAGAGCAAGAAATAGCAGAAGGAGACACAAGAACAGTACTTCACTTACATCCAGCATTAGCACCATATAAAGTTGCAGTACTTCCACTTTCTAAAAAATTAAGTGAAAAAGCAGACGAAGTGTATACAAAACTATCAAAGAAATTTATGTGCGATTATGACGAAGCAGGTTCAATAGGAAAACGTTATAGAAGAGAAGACGAAATAGGAACACCTTATTGTGTAACAATAGATTTTGATACTTTAGAAGATGAATCTGTAACAATTCGTGATAGAGACACAATGGAACAAGTAAGAGTAAAAATAGAAGAACTACCAACTTGGCTAGAAGAAAAAATAGAGTTTTAACTTGACACTTGACATAAAAACGTATATAATAGACAACATAAAATTGTTGTCTATTTTTTTAATTAGGTAAATACCGAATAAGAAAGGAGAAAAAATATGGAAGAGCGGAAAACATTAGTAACAGTATCATTTGATATTACATTGGAGGAAAATTATGACTTATTGAAAAAAATTTTTGGTTTGGATAAAAATTTTAAAGTAAATAAGGAAGAAGCTTTCTACTGGGCCGTAAAAAATAATGATGCTAAATTAGTTAGTTTGTTAATTCAAGCAGGAGTGGATGTGACAGCAGACGATAACCATGCTATAAGATATGCAGCCGAAAATGGTCATACTGAAGTTGTAAGGCTGCTAATAGAAGCCGGAGCAGATGTAACAGCAAAGTACAACTATGCTATAAGATATGCAGCTAAAAATGGTCTTGTTGAAGTAGTAAAGTTGTTAATAGGAGCCGGAGCAGATGTAACAGCATGTGTCAACTATGCTATAAAATTTGCGGCGGAAAATGGTCATGTTGAAGTAGTAAAGTTGTTAATAGAAAATGGTGCAGATATAAAAGCGGACGACAACTATGCTATAAAATTTGCAGCAGCAAATGGTCATGTTGAAGTAGTAAAGTTGTTAATAGATGAAGGGGCAGATGTAAAAGCAGACAACAACTTTGCTATAAGACGTGCAACAGAAAAAGGTTATACTGAAGTAGTTAAGTTGTTAATAGGAGCCGGAGCAGAACTTTAAATAATGTGCGAAAAAATAAAGGGAAATTTCAATTTGAAATTTCCCTTTTGCTTTACACTTCTAAACTATCAATTAAAAGGTTTAAATGATAATTTTGGAGTTTTGACAAAGAATCATTGCTGGTTTTGTAAAAATAAACAATAGAATTTTTTAAGGAAGAAGTAAAATAGTAAATATCACCAGAACCAAAATAAACATCTACGTTTTTTGGAACAAAGAACCGGTGCTTTGCATCAAACGAGCAGCTACCTAAAAATTCGTAATTTAAATTTTTACCAACCAAAATGTTTGCAATAACAACTCTTGAATCATTTGATATAAAAAAGCCGAAGCTGTTTCTATCATAATCATCAAATTTAGATATATCCCAAATATCTTTTGGAATTGTTAACCGTGCTTGTGTTGATTTTTTTGCCAACTGTAAAACCTCCTTTAAATGATTTATGTTAATTATACATCAAAAGAAAAATAAAGTAAATAAAAACATTAAAAAAATTCCTAAAAACCCTTTACAATTAAGCAATTTATGTATATAATAAGTTCGTTCTGGGGAAAGTATTCTAGGACAATCATAAAGTAAAAGTTTTAACAATTTTTATATAGTTAAGACAGATAGAAAACAAGGAGGTTTTTTTATGAGTCAAAAGTATGTATACCTTTTTAGCGAAGGAAATGCAGACATGCGTGAACTTTTAGGAGGTAAAGGAGCTAACTTAGCAGAAATGACTAATTTAGGTTTACCAGTTCCTCAAGGTTTCACAATCACTACTGAAGCATGTACAAAGTACTATGAAGATGGTAGAGAAATTAATGAAGAAATTCAAAAACAAATCAATGAGTACATTGGTAAAATGGAAGAAATTACAGGAAAGAAATTTGGAGATAAAGAAAATCCATTATTAGTTTCTGTAAGATCAGGTGCTAGAGCATCAATGCCTGGTATGATGGATACAATCTTAAACTTAGGTTTAAACGAAGACGTTGTTAATGTAATAGCAGAAAAATCAAACAATCCACGTTGGGCATGGGATTGCTATCGTAGATTTATTCAAATGTATTCAGATGTTGTTATGGAAGTTGGTAAAAAATACTTTGAACAACTTATTGACGAAATGAAAGCTAAGAAAGGTGTTAAACAAGATATAGAACTTGATGCTAACGATTTAAAAGAATTAGCAAACCAATTCAAAGCAGAATATAAATCAAAAATAGGACAAGATTTTCCAAGTGATCCAAAAGAACAATTAATGGGAGCTATAAAAGCAGTATTTAGATCATGGGATAACCCACGTGCTAATGTTTATAGAAGAGATAACGACATTCCTTATTCTTGGGGAACAGCTGTTAACGTTCAATCTATGGCATTTGGTAACATGGGAGATGACTGTGGTACAGGTGTTGCATTTACTCGTGACCCAGCTACAGGAGAAAAAGGTCTATTTGGAGAATTCTTAACAAATGCACAAGGTGAAGACGTTGTTGCTGGTGTTCGTACACCTATGAAAATTACAGAAATGGCTAACAAATTCCCAGAAGCATTCGAAGAATTCAAAAAAGTATGCCAAACACTTGAAAATCACTATCGTGATATGCAAGATATGGAATTCACTGTTGAACATGGTAAATTATATATGTTACAAACAAGAAATGGTAAAAGAACAGCTCAAGCTGCTTTAAAAATAGCTTGTGATTTAGTTGACGAAGGAATGCGTACAGAACAAGAAGCTGTATTAATGATAGATCCTCGTAACTTAGATACATTATTACACCCACAATTTGATACAAAAGCATTAAAAGAAGCTCAAGTTGCTGGAAGAGGTTTAGGTGCTTCTCCTGGAGCTGCTTGTGGTAAAATAGTATTCACAGCTGAAGATGCTGAAGTTCAAGGTATCGGTGGAAAAGGTGAAAAAGTTGTATTAGTAAGACTTGAAACATCACCAGAAGATATTACAGGTATGAAAGCTGCACAAGGTATATTAACAGTACGTGGTGGTATGACATCACATGCTGCAGTTGTTGCTCGTGGTATGGGTACATGTTGCGTTTCAGGATGTGGAGACATTATAATGGATGAAGAAAATAAAAAATTCACATTAGCTGGAAAAACATATCATGAAGGAGATATAATCTCAATAGATGGAACAACAGGAAATATCTATGACGGAGCAATTCCAACAGTTGATGCTACAATCGCTGGTGAATTTGGTCGTGTTATGGAATGGGCAGACAAATATAGAAAATTAGGTGTTAGAACAAACGCTGATACTCCAAGAGATACTAAAAAAGCTATCGAATTAGGAGCTGAAGGTATTGGATTATGTAGAACAGAGCATATGTTCTTTGAAGAAGAAAGAATATTTGCTATCAGAAAAATGATATTATCTGAAACTGTTGAAGAAAGAGAAAAAGCATTAGCTTTATTAATTCCTTTCCAAAAAGGTGACTTCAAAGCTATGTACAAAGAATTAAAAGGATTACCAATGACAGTACGTTATTTAGATCCACCTCTACATGAATTCTTACCAAAAGAAGAAGCTGATATTGCAGCATTAGCTAAGGATATGGGTGTTACAGTAGAACACTTAACTGCTAAATGTGCTGAATTACATGAATTCAACCCAATGATGGGACACAGAGGATGCCGTCTAGCTGTAACTTATCCAGAAATAGCTAAAATGCAAACTAGAGCATTAATGGAAGCTGCTATTGAAGTAAAAGCAGAAGATGGATACGACATAGTTCCTGAAATTATGATTCCATTAGTTGGAGAAGTAAAAGAATTAAAATTTGTTAAAGATATAGTTGTTGAAACAGCTGAATTAGTTAAGAAAGAAAAAGGTTCTGATATGGAATACCATATTGGTACAATGATTGAAATACCAAGAGCAGCATTAACAGCTGATCAAATTGCTAAAGAAGCTGAATTCTTCTCATTTGGAACAAATGACTTAACACAAATGACATTTGGTTTCTCAAGAGATGACGCTGGTAAATTCTTAGGAGCTTACTATGCAAACAAAATTTATGAACAAGATCCATTTGCAAGACTTGATCAAGTTGGTGTTGGACAATTAGTAAAAATGGCTGCTGAAAAAGGAAAATCAGTAAGACCAAATATCAAATTAGGAATTTGTGGAGAACATGGTGGAGATCCATCAAGTGTAGAATTCTGCCATAATGTTGGATTAACATATGTATCATGCTCACCATTCAGAGTTCCAATCGCAAGATTAGCTGCTGCACAAGCTGCAATCAAAAATCCTAATAGATAGGAATTAAATAAAAATTATAAAAATCGCTTACTTTAAAGTAGGCGATTTTTTGCTACTCCATGAGGACTCTCCTCTGAATATTTTATTCGTAACTTGTTTTCAGCTCGAATAACTAAAAATTCAAAAGGCCAATCTGTAACTTTTGGAGTATTTAATTCAATTCTTGACAAAAAATATAAATAATATATAATAAAAGAGCAGTAGATAAGGGGAGATAGAAGTGATATTAATAAATGCAGTAAAACATTTTGGAACAATAACAAAACATAAATGGATAGTATTTAAATTATGTTGTAAAGCAGGGGAACCATGGAGAGGCTTTATGCATGATTGGTCAAAATATAGTCCGACAGAATTTTGGGAATCTGCTAAATACTATACAGGAAAATTTAGTCCAATACATGCATGTAGAAAAATAAATGGATATTCAGAAGCATGGCTTCATCATAAAGGCAGAAACAAACATCACCATGAATATTGGTATGATTATGCAACTATTGAAAAAACACCAGTAATGCCATATAAATATGCTGTTGAAATGATATGTGATAATTTAGCAGCAGGAATGGTTTATAATGGCAAAAAATGGACTAATAGTACACAATTAGAATATTGGACAAAAGTAGAAAGTAAAAAGAGAGTAAATCCAAAAATAAATAAATTTGCTAAAGAAATATTTAAACAAGTAAGTGAAAAAGGAATAAATCCAGTTATAAAAAAGAAAAATTTAAGAAAAGTTTATAACGAGATTATATTTGATAGTAATAAATAGGTTGTAAATAATGTAGAAAAATAAAAAGAAGAAAAATGAAGTGAATATTATATCATTTACTTCAATAATAGCTTCTTTTTATTTTGACTTGTAATATAATTGTAACGTAAAAGTAACTAAATAGTAACACACTTTTTATATGTTTAGTGCTATAATAATAAAGCAATTTAATTAAAAGGGTGAAAAAATGAACGAAGAAAAAGACACAAAAACTAAGGATGTAGAATTAAATAGTGAAGAATCTATAAGAAAAGCTAGAAAAGAGGAATTTGATAATATTTTGTCTAAAATAAAAAAAATGTCAGATGCAGTTGAATTACATGAAAATGTAAAAAAGGCTGTTTCAGAAGATAAAGTTGATAATAATTATTTAAAATATATTGAAAACTCTTTAGAAGATAAGCTTTTTTGTGATGCAAAGTTTGACAAAATAAGATCAAAAATCTTATTAGAAGTAGTATGCCCAGACTTAGTAAAATTTGAAAATTTTGAAATTGAAAAGTTAGAAATAACTACTATTGGTTCTCATTTTGAAGAACTAGATAATTATATAGATAAAATTTGTACATATGATAATAAATTTGTGTGCTTATTTGGTGTAAATGAAAATAATCCTGAAAAGGTTATAAAATATGAACCAAGAAAATTTAGCAGACAAGATATGGTTGAAGCTATTTGTAGTAAATTAGAAGATGGAAATGTAGCCAAAATGGAACAATATGATGAATATTATGTAGTGACAGATAATAATGGATTAAAAGTATTTTCAGAAAGAAAAATAGTTGCTCTAATGAAAATAGAAGAAACAGTTTTCGATAAAATAAAAGGTAAAATATCTTCTTTATTTTCAAATATGTTTTCTAAAAAGAAATGTATGCCAAATATAAAATTAGTATATGATACTAATCCAAATAGATTTGAAAATTTTGAGCATACAAGTAAAGTAGATGCTAAAAGTAGAATGAAAGTACTGCTACAAAAAGAAAGAGAGATAACAAGAAATACCAATTCATAAATGAAGAGGTATTTTTTCTTTACTATTTAGAAAAAATGTTGTATACTAATATAGTAACTAATTAAAATTGTTTCAAAAAGAAGGAGAGAAAGACATGAAGAGAATTAAGACTTTAACAACAAGAAATCTCAAAGAATCCATGAAAAAAGGTGGATGTGGCGAATGCCAAACTTCTTGTCAGTCTGCATGCAAAACTTCATGCACGGTTGGGAACCAGACGTGCGAGCAGACTAAAAAGTAGGAACTAAGAAAAACGCAAGAAAATTTTCTTGCGTTTTTCTTAGTTTGGAAATTTAACTGGGGTGCCATGATAATTATAATTAATATAAACATTTCCTAAAAAATTAGTATATGATGCGTTTTCAGCATCTTCAGGAAAAATTACAATTAAATTTCCGTTAGCATCAGTAGAAATAGTGAGCTCAGGGTGCTCTTCTACAAATTCAAAAAGTGATTGTTTGATTTTTAGTGCTTTTGATTTCATAATGTAAAACCTCCTTTTGAATTATTATAATAAATATAAAAATAATATATCATATAATTAATGTAAAATACAATATTTTGTCGAAAAAAGTAGAAATAAATAAAAAATATGCCATGTGTTGAAATTTATGTAACATATGAAAGAAAAATAGAAAAAAGTATTGACTAACAAGTAAAGTATTGTTAAAATAATTTTGTAAAAGATAGTAACAACTAATAAACATAAAATTGTACATTGAAAAATATTATTTAAGTTTTAGAAAGAAATTATTGAAAGGTATAGAATGATATAATTTTATGTCTAAAAGTTGAATTGCATAATTTTTATATTCGAGGAAATTTATCATAGTATGATAAATTTCTGTAGAAGATAAATATGGAAGAATAAAACAAAAGGAAAAGCAGAAAATAAATGTAAACGTGAAATATACAAAGGAGGATAAAGTAAAATGAAAAAACAAGAAAAAAGTGAAAGAAAAAACTTAAATAAAGAGAAAAACATAATAATGCAAAGAAATACAAAAGGAATAACATTAATAGCATTAGTAGTAACAGTAATAGTGCTAATAATATTAGCAGGAGTAAGTATAAGTTTAGTATTAGGAGAAAATGGAATAG
>OIZO01000184.1_pt1 | contig 48432 bp, 40 predicted proteins | sample 1588551 | NCBI WGS metagenome assembly OIZO01 (sample SAMN03283271) | human gut metagenome | biome: human-associated habitat; material: feces | host: Homo sapiens | place: Peru | collected 2012 | reverse complement strand
CGACGAGGGTAAGGTTACCTTCGAAATTACTCTTGGTCTTCTGCAGGGCTACCATTTTCTCTGGCACGTCCTGACCATAAAGCTCTTTCACCGCAGCGATTACTGAGCTGATGATTTCGTTTTCTATCTTCATTATCTTAAATGTATCTTTTTTACCGGTAATATTCTTCTATGCCTGATCAAAAGCCCTCATCCGAGGGGCAAATCACTCCGAATGGAGCATAAGTTTGACTTAGCGGCTGCAAATTTACAAATAATTATTGAATTACGCAAAGAAATGTTGCGCATTATATTTTTTTTTATTTCATTTTTAAAAGAAATGGAAAATAGGACGTTTCTTTCTACAATTCTATTGCGTTTGCAGCTATTAAAATAAAGCGTATAAAATGAAAGAAGCGTATCATGAATTCCATGATACGCTTCTTGACTGAATATTTTGAAGTATTCTTATCCTTCCAATATGATGTTAGCCACATCCTCCGGTGAATTCCATAGGATGCCATCTTGCAACTCATCGTCACTAAAGCCGTTGAGGGCTTCTCTGGCTTCCTTTTCGCTGAGAACCTGAGTTCCGTCCTCGTTCTTTGCATCGAGCAGCGCTTGAAAGATGGCTGCTCTGTATTCTTCGATTGTCATCATAGTCTAATAATTGGTTATGTTATTATTTTATGGTGGCAAAATTAATGTATTTTTTTGAAAACACCAAGCGAATTGTCTGTTTTTTTACGACTTTAATTGCTTTTTTTATGATTTGACGAGCGGTTTCGGGGCAAGCCTACTTTCCTGAAAGATATGCCTTCCGATTTATTTTCCCGTTGAAGGTGCGCTGGATGCTTTCTACTTGCTCATATTGGGTAGGGATTTTATAGGGTTCGAGCTTGTCGCGAAGTGCTAAGGCTATCTCCCGTTTGTTGAACGGATGATCCCCGTCGAGCACAACTAATAGTTTCAGAATGGTGCCTAAAACCCGATGGTTGGCAGGAATGCAGATGCAGTCCTTGATAAATGGAAGGCTGAGGGCGGCATCTTCCACTTCATCAGGCGCCACTTTATAACCGCCCACATTGATGATGTCGCCATCCCGTCCCTTGAGCCGCAAACGTCCTTGTTCGTCAACGGTTCCCCGGTCGGATGTGTAGATGACTCCTTCTTTCATGATAGAGCGGGTCAGGGCTTCATCACCATAATAACCGCTCATGAGCGTTTTTCCTGTACAGCCGATTTTCCCGTCTTCGCCGATGATGAAACCTGCATGCTTCATCGGTTTGCCTACACAGCCAACCAGGCATTCGCCGTGCTGGAAATCATAGGTGGAGATGATGCCCGTCTCGGTGGAAGCATACGTATTGTAAAGGCGACTCAGGGGCAGGGCAATACAAAGCTTCTCCATGTCGTTCTGAGAGATAGGAGCTGCGCCTGTTTCGATGAATTCTATTCTGTCTGCATATTGGGTGAGGCGGTCGGAAGCAAATGTCAACAGCATCCGGATGCTTGCCGGAACCAGGAATGTGGCAAACTTTCCTTCAGTAGGGGAATCCATTGCCTGAAAGAATCGGTTGATGTCTTTCATTCCGTTGATGATGTGCAGGGTGCCGCCTACGAGGATGATGGGATAGACCTTGGAGAGACTTCCGATGTGGCTGAGAGGACCATTGATGATGAAGGTCAGGTCGTGATGAAAGCCTTGTGCTTCTATCAGATTTTCAGCATTGGCGATGATGGTGGAATGGGAAATCATCACTCCCTTCGACTTGCCGGTTGTGCCTGTCGTGAAAAGTATGTCGGCTACTCCTGCTGGAATGTCGGCTTCTTCTGTCTTGTTCATTTCTTCAGAAAATTGCGATTCCTGTTCCAGCGGAACTGCCACGTTTCCTGAAAGATGAATGGCAAAATATGTTACGAGGCATTCTATCGTAGGGGAAGCAACGAAAGGAATCGCCTGTCCCTTGCTATGAAACGAAGCGGCTGCATCGGTTACACGGTTCCACAGTTGCCCATAAGTGCATGATTCTTCTCCACAGATGATTGCCACCTTGTCGGGGAATAATGCTGCGTCTCTTTCCAGATAGTCCTCTAAAGTCAACAGATGGTTCTCTGATGTCTTCATACGCCTGCCTGTTTTTTCTTTTCTACCATTACCACAAGGCTGTCTAAGTTGCGGAAATTCCGAGGTGTTACGTCTGATGATTCCAGTTTTATCTGGTATTCATCTGAAAGGAGCATCAGGATGGTGGTAATGCCTAAGGAATCCAGTTCATTGAACAGGAAATCTGAATCTAAATCTACCAGCGGTAGGGCTTCTTCCAGGATTTTTCTAATATTCTCTTTCATATTGATTTTCATTTTTATACATATTGATTTTAGTTCATCTTAAATCTCATTCATGTTGATCTTAAATTTTATTCATGAGATCTTGAATCTTATTTATAATCACATTTGACGGCTGATTTCAGCTTGGTTGATGATTTCTACATTTTCAACAATCCCTTCCATGCTGAATTTCATCAGTCTGCATTTGTCAGGATCTGCTTCTACGGCAATCACTTTTGTCTCTGGGTGGAGCAGGGCAAAGAGTAGCGCTTTCTCTCCATAGCCGGCAGACGGGATGATGACTGGCTGGGAAGTATCCTGCTGTTCCATCCACGTCTGATAATCACGGTTGCGCCTGAGATTCCGCTTCACGGTGCAGAAAACTTCCACACCCTTGTAGCGGTAGCGGTCGAGGACCAGGTCGTGATAATAGGCCACTCCCTCTTTCCTACGGCGGAAAAGCATCTGTAAGGAAAGGGGGCGAACCCGGTATTCTCCCTTGTGCTTCACCAGCCAGTTGAAGATAAGCGGCGGGAAAATATAGGCCATCAGAACCACGGAGAACATGCCTGCGATGGTGACTTCTGCCAATGAACGGAGTGCCGGATGGCGGGCTACTATCAGCGTGCCGATGCCGATAAACATGATGAGGGCTGAAATGATGATGGAGTGCTTGTAGGAGGAAAGCATCTTGCGTCGGTAAGCATATTCGTACATGGCTCCCTCTGTCATGAAGATGGTGTAGTCATCGCCCTGACCGAAGATGAAGGTGGCGAGGATGATGTTCACGATGTTGAACTGCATGTGGAAGATGGCCATCAGTCCCAATATCCACAACCAGCTGATAGCCATCGGGATGAATGAGAGGACAGCTAACTCGATACTTCCCATAGACAACCAGAGAAAGAAGAACACGATGAATCCGCAGGCAAATCCGATGTAGTTGAAATCGTCTGACAGATGGTTGGCGATGGCGCTGTTCATGCTCTTCACATCAAAACTGAAGCAATGTTGTGTTTGCAGACAATCTTCCACCTTCTTTACATCCTTTTCTTTGGCAGAGAGGATGTTGATGACGTGGTATTTGCCGTTGAGACTGTCGGTACTGATGTTGGAGGCAAATACGGATTGCAGCAGAGGTTTGAAATGCTGAATGTCCTGCGGCTGGTAATCCTGCTGGAGAATGCGCTCGAAATCTGCGAAACAACCATCGGCAAATCCTTCTTCTGCCATATAAGGTTTGATGCCGGAAGTGAGGAGATGCTGGTGCTTATTGAGGAATTTCTGCCAGAGTTGCAGGCGCCGTGCCTGTTCTTTCTTCGATGTGATAAACTGGTTGCAGGAGGAGTAGTCCTGTATAGTCTTCTGGTCGGAAAGTTCCTGCAGAGTTCCCTGCAAGGAGAGGCTCTTGTCGAGTGCTCCGTCCAAAGTGGAGTCGGAAGACAGGGCATAGACTTTCAGGATTCCGTCTTCCTGGTTCATCATTTTGGCGAAATATTCCATGTCTGCCTTCTGTTCCGGGGTCATATAATTAATGTGTGCCATGTTGGTGTCAAACTCTGTCTGCAGACTGAAATATCCGAAGATGATGGTCAGGATGAGCACGATAGTAACGAAGACCGGTTTCTTTTCGAGCGAGATGTTGCTCCACTTGTCAAGGAACGTATGCTTTGCCTCCCCGGTCGTCTTAGAAAGATGGGGGAGATAGATGAGTACGAATACGATGGTGCCGACGAGCAGGAGAGAACTGAACAGTCCCAGATCTCTTAATGCCACGGATTTTAGTGGGACTAATGCCAGGAAAGCTCCTACCGTAGTCACGTTGCCCACTAAGAGCGGCATGACGATTTCTTTCAGCGCCTTCCGCTTGTCGGGTGTATGGGAAAGGTGGGCGATGAAATGGAGAGGATAGTTGACGGCAATACCCAAGATGATGGATGAAATGCCGATGACAATGACCGAAACCTGATTGTGGAAGAGAGCTAACCCGCCGATGGCAAAAAGCCAGCCCCATCCGATGGAAAGGGCAATGAGCAAAAGGTTTCTCCTGCTTCTGAAGGAGAAGAAGAGCAGGGCAAGAATCAGTACGACGGCAATACTTACAGAAAGAATGCTGTCGGTTTTGATCTGATGGGCATTGGTGACGGCAATGACGGGTCCGCCTATGATGTGGATTTCTATATTCGGCTGCGACTGGCTGGCTTCCCGGGCACAGTCTTTTAGCATTTGGGTAAGGTGGGCATTATTCTCAGTCTCGCTTGCCCCGTAGGGAGAATCCATCATCACGATGGCCTTCTTCATGTCGGGAGAGAAGATATAGCCATCGTACATTTCATATTTCAGACTGGATTCGGAATGCTGCAATTTCTGCAGGATGGGAGTGAAGAGGTTCAGCGGGTCGCGCTGGATATTATCAGACAGAATGCCGCCGGTAGGGAAGAGGAGCATTTGCTTGTCTGCTTTCAACTGGTGGGGAATGTAACCGGGCTGACTGAGCAGACTGTCCATTCTCCGATAGTCTGCATCTGTCAGGAAATAAGGAATGTTCTGATAGACGAAATCTGTTATCTGATTCATCTTTTCCAAATCCACTTGCGCCATCAGGTTTCTGATGACGTGGGCGGAGTCAGCTTTCTCCACATTCTCTACGAAAGAGTCTATGGTATGGGTCAGTATTTCCGGATCATCGGCTGTTGCTTTTGTGTCTGAAGTCTGTTGGGTAGAATCAGACTGCGCTGCGTTCCGGTATTGGAAGATGGCGAAAATCTTGCTGGCTCCCGAAATGTTCTGATAGACCTTCATGGCATTCTGGTGCTCGCTGTCTATAGGAAGGAAGTCGGCAATATCTTCCTTGTAGTTCAGTCTGGTAACTGCAAGGAGGAGTATGAGCGTGATTGCTACGGATGAGCAGATGCCACTCAGCCGATGCGTCTTGAGATAATCGTATATTTTCAGAATCAGTTCTGTCATTTTCTTACTTCTTATTTTCTTCTGCTTCTTACTTGTTGTTTACTGGGTTGGCATAAATGCCCAGATAAATATCTTTCAGCATTTCGATGTCGCAAGTATCATAATGTTCCAATTCTCTGACGTGTGCCAAGAATTCTTCCTTCTGTTGCGGGGTATAGAAATCCTGGTATTTTTGGGTGCCGTATCGCAGGTCGTAAGCGATGTAATTGTTGGGATACAGGCGATAGGCTTTGTTGATGCGGTCGTCCAGCAGATGGGCTACTGCCTTGTGATATTCATTGCTCGTAAGCTGTTCCAGTTTCATCAGTTCCATGCGTGAAATCGGTTCGCAGATTTCTATGTGCACCCTGCCTTTGGGTTGGGAGATTCCCGTCAGAATACTGTTCAGGTCTTCGCCCGGCTTTTTGGTGTATTTGGCAAACTGGCTTTCGTAGAGTTCGAGTGTTTTCAGAATATCGCACGATTCCCATTCGTAGGAAACGGCCACAGGGACGATGTGCAACTGGTCTATAGCCTTGATTTTATCATCTGGGCAAGACATGCAGAACATCTTGATGATGCCCTGGTCTGTAGCATCGTTTCCATCCTTCGTCCTACCGTTGCGCTGGGCAATCCAGACAGATTGTCCTTTCTCCTGAATCACGAAACGGATGTAATCGGACAGGTGTCTGGAACTGCGATAGAATTCCTTCAGACTTCCGCCCGGGCGCTCCACCTTGAACATCTTGTTGCATTTGCCAATATCGATAATCAACGGGTTGGACATCAGATTGGCACCAAAGGTAATCTCTGTAGTGTCGAAGCCGTGATTGAGCAGGAAATATTGGAGGAGACTGGAGTCTAACATGATGTCACGGTGGTTGGAAACATAGAGATAATGTCCTTCAGGACTCAGCTTGTCGAGTCCTGAACAGGAAAATTCCGTGATGCTGTTTTCTATCACCTGTTGGTTGACTTTACTCATCGTGTCCTGTTGGAATTCCCTGACCGTCTGGTAGTTGGCTACGCGTTGACGGATTTCCTTGACCGATTCTTCCGGATAGACGTATGCAGAAAGAATTGGAAATGAAGAACTGTGGGCGATGCGCTGCATGGCCTCAAGAAATTCATCGGGATTGTAGGGGCGTATATCGTCAAAATCTGTTATGTTCATATTGGATTTTTTTAATTCTGTATTTATTGAGCCTGGAGTTTCCTGACCCAAGCTAAAAACTCTTTCTTCCATTGCCGGCATTCGGGCGAGCCCTTTGTGTCGGAGACTCCAAATCCATGTCCTCCCGTCTTGTATTGGATGTATTGATGGGGAATGTGATGGACTGTCAGAGCGGAATCGAGCAATTCTGAGTTCTGGTATTTTACGATAGGATCATCCTTGCAATTTACCAGAAATACGGGTGGACAACTGGCTGAAATATGGCGCTCAACAGACAGGGAGTCGCGAAGCCGTCTGTTGTTTTTGCGGTTGTCGCCCAACAAGGCTCTGCGCGACCGCTTGTGAACGTATTTCCCATTCATGGTAACGACCGGGTAGATGGGGGCAACAAACATCAGGGGAAGTTTACGCAGGGTAACTCCCGACAGGACAAGGTGTCCGCCTGCAGAAAAGCCCATCGCTCCGATGCTGTCGGAGCAGACTCCATATTCCCTTGCGTGTTCCTTAATATATAAGGTGGCTTGGGTCAGGTCGTCCAAAGCATCTGGGTATCGGACTCCTCTGAACAGATGGCGGTAATGCAGGAAGAAGGCCATGAATCCGGCAGTACGGTAATGGAGCACGAATGCAGAGATTCCGTTGTTCTGCAACCATTTGCCCACTTCGTGTCCTTCGCCATTCATATCGTGCCAGAGGTAACTTCCGCCAGGACATACGATGACAGCCATCTTGCTGCCACCTTTTGCCAGATATGCAGTCATTTCCACATTCTTTCTGCATGCTGTGCCTTGCCAGATGTTGACTTTCTCCTGTGCCTTCAGCAGCTGGAGACATAGGAGGATGAACCCTATTATGATCATCAGTCTTTGCTTCATCGGTTTAATTTTCATTCTTACCGATTTCGTTTATTTTATGGAGTATGAAATTTCTTCCTAAAATAGCTTCTGCGGTATTGATTGCCGTCAGGGGAACGCCGCAGAAACCATGAAGGTTGTTGTTCTGACCTGTCAGCAACAGGTTATCTACCTTGGTAACCACGGGGACCTGCGATAATGCGATGTTTTTATAGTCCTTGCTGAATCCGCTCAGCGCTCCGTCTTTCACTCCATAAAAGTCGCGAATGGTCAATGGAGAAGCTGTGATGATTCTGTCGATACATTCTCCGAATCCCGGGTGAATTTCCTCGATATGAGAGAGGAGCTGTTGTGCTTTCTGGGCTTTCCAACTTTCATATTCCTCGCCCCGGTGCCCCACGGTGGTCTGTTCCCATTTCTTTACTTCATCATAGAGCATAGGTGCGGTGATGAGGACTTTCGAACTGTATTTGCCCTGGTTCTCGTCTGGCGGAGTCATAAACAGGAAGCCTAAAGGCCAGGTGTCGTGCTGCTCGCCGAATTTCCATATTTCAGCGTATCGGGTCATGTAATATTCCGAATGATTGATGTATGGGAAGCAGTCGGGCTTCAGTTTGATATAGACGGAAAACGCTGAATAGGAATTGGGAATCTGATTCAGGCGCTCTCGATAAGCCTTGGGAAAAGCTTTTTCGGGCATCCGTTTCAAGAGGGTGCAAGGATGAATGGCAGAGATGAAGTAGTCGCCCTGAAAGATTTCTCCCTGTCGGGTTTTTACGTACTCCACATGACGGTTGTTGACTTCCACCCATTCTACTTCTGTATGGGTGAGCACCTTTCCTCCTGCCTGTTCGATTACAGAAACAAGCAGTTGGGCAAAATGTTCACTTCCGCCTTCAAACCGGCTGGTGCCTTGGATGTAGAGAGTGGAGATGATGGCGTGGACAAAGGCCGGAGTCTCGTCCTGTCGACCTCCATAAAGCGGATTCATGTAGGAAACGATGCTCTGAAGCTTGGGATTCTGAATATATTTTGCTACAAAAGCATCTGCTGCCATCAGAAACTCATCGGTATGAACCTGAAGAAAATCGGTCGTAGGACGGAGATGAAACAGGTCGATGGAGTCGCTAATGGCAAATATAGCCTCCACATACCGTTGCAGATTTTCCCGTTCTTCCGGGAAATAAGCAGATAATGAGTTGATGAAACCTTCTTTTCCTTTCTGGAGCTGATAGGTCTGCTGATCTTCTGCAAAGTAAAGGCTGTCAGTACAGTCAGCATCTACATCTTTGATTTTCACCTGGTTCTGGATGCCCAAGTATTCGCAGATACGGTAGACGTTTCCGCCAGGTTGCATTCCGCCTATGACGTGCATTCCTGTATCAAAGGTTTCTCCGAAGCGATGAAAACTCTGGAGTCCACCACCAGCCGTAGTGTTCTTTTCGAGCACAGTAACCCGAAAGCCTTCCTTGGCAAGGATGGCTCCAGTAAACAGTCCTCCCAAACCTCCTCCTATGATGATAGCTGTTTTCATTCGTTACATTCTTTTATCTGTTCATAAATGGTCCTGGCAGTCAGAAACTCCGAGCAGGTTACGATGGTTCCTACCAGGACTCCCAACATTCCGTGGGAGTTGATGTTTTGTCCAGTCTGAAATACATTAGGCACTTTGGTGCGCTGGGGCACCCTGTATGCAGCTCCCTTCGTAATGTCTTTGACAATACCATACATGGCTCCATCCTCTGTTCCCGTATAGTCGAGATAGGTGAGTGGGGTGGCAGTATAGTATTCCGCAATATGATCTCTGAGTCCTGGAAAATGAGTCTCCACAACGTCCAACAGCTTTTCTGCTTTCTGGTGCTTGAATTTTTCATAATCCTCTCCTCTCTTTCCTACGGAAGAATCTTTCCAGCGGGCCACTTCTTCCATCTTCATATAGGAGAGAATGACTCCTGATGAAGCGTAGGTTGTTGGGGTGGAGTCTGCACAGAAATGCATATACAGAAATCCCTTGGGCCAGGAAGTTTCCGAGTAATTTTCACAATTCCATGGCGTATTGCCCTGATAACCATAGTAATTGTAGTTGAGGTAGGGCACTTCATTCTCCTTGAACCGCAGGAAAACAGAGAAGCAACCTGCTGTTTGTGGAATGCTGTTGATGCGGTTTCTGTAGGCAGGCCGTATCAGTTTGGTGTCGAGCATTTCTAAGGTGCGTTTGGGGTGCGCATCTGAAATCACGTAGTCGCAAGGGAAGAATACGGTTTTCTTTTCCTTTCTGTTCCATACCTCTATTCCCGTTGCCTGTTTGTCATCGCAGACGATGTGTCTTGCCTGATGCTGGGTAAGTATTTCTCCTCCGTATCTCTGGAGCGTATTGGCAAGTGCTTGGGCTACAGAATCGCTTCCTCCCTTTATGCGGTAAGCACTCTGGTTGTAGAAATCCATGATGAAGGCATGGGTAGAGAAGGGAGTCTTGTCTTTCTCTGCTGCATAGAGGGGGAGATTGCCCACCAGTACTTTCGCCAGGGTAGGGTCGGTAATCAGTTCGTCAATTACCTCGTTGATGGAGCGCAGCTGGTATTCTGTGTTGATGGCGGAATCTGATTCTGCATCTTTCAGAGCGTGCAGGGAAGAAGCCTGGGCGATTTTTTCCACCAGATTGTAATATCTGATGAGGTTCTCATGTTGGTCGGGAAAGTATTCAGTCATCTGCTGGATGAAATTCTCTCTGCCATTGGCAAACTTGTATTTTTTTCCGGCTAAGGCTACCACATCATAACCGGAAGGATCCAGTTGGGAAAGTTGTACATCCCTGTCTATCTCCAGATAGCGCATCAGTTTGGACAGAGTCTGACCTTCTGCAGCACTTCCGATAAAGTGCATTCCGGTTTCAAACTTTGCCCCATGGCGATAGAAGCATTGCAAGCAACCGCCTATTTGCTGCGACTGCTCCAACAGCGTAACGTGATAACCATTCTTGGCTAAAATCACGCCACATGACAGACCTCCCAGTCCACTTCCTATAATAATAACTCTTTTCAATTCAGACTCTTTTTTCTATTTCGTTTGCGATTTCTTCGTATCTCTCCTTATATTGTTTGCGCAATGTGGAGGCTTGTTTTCTCAATTCTCCCATGGCTTGCAATTCCTTCCTGCTTATCGGATTTCCCACTTCGATATAGAAGATTCCCTTGCGCAGATGGTAGGTTTTCTTGGGAAGGATTTTGCCTGGTCCATAAAGGTACATAGGCAATATTTCCAATCCGAGTTCCTGCGACAGGTAGAAGGCGCCCTGATGGAATCTGCCTATACGGCAGTCTTTGGAACGGGTTCCTTCGGGATAAACGGCAATACTGTAGCCTCGATCTACCAGCGAACGGAGTTGCGGCATCAGCGGTTCCAGTCCATCTATTACGGGAAGATATTCTGCATGACGAATCAGAAAACCATAAGTAGGATTGTTCCAAACCCATTGGTTGGTCAGAAACACAATCTTGGGTGTAAAGACCAGTTGGCACATCAAATCCAAATGCGACTGGTGGTTGCAGATGATGATGCGGGGCTTATCAAAATCGAAATTCCCCGTTTCTTTTCCCTTGATGATCATACCTCCGACTTTTCTGATGAATTTAGTGCCGGGAATGCCGTGATGAATCATCACAAATCTGGCTGCATGATAGATCAGTTCATGGAGCCGAGCCTGTTTCTTTTCGCTCATTCTTCCGATTTTGATGTAGAGCCAGGCTAAGGGCGTGATGATGACCATCATAAAGAAGAGGAAGAACGACAGGGAATAAGCCGTTCTCAGAAATGTTGCCATCTTGCGGTAAAGACGGCAAGGCAGACCATAGATAATTGCCAGCACACACAATAGGGTGTTGAGGAGGCTGATGCGAGCGAAATCCATGCCCGGTCGGAAATGGCTTATCCGTTCTTTGCGTGGCGGATAATATACCTGAATAGGGATGGAAACAATCTCTGTGCCGTGCCAGAAAGCGAAAACCAAGAGTTCCAATTCGGCTTCGTATCTGTTGGTGAGCAAGGATAATCCGTGGAGCTTGTGCAGAGGATAGAGGCGATAACCGGTCTGGGTATCTTCCAATTGTTTGCCTGTTTGTACGAAGAACCAGAAATTGGAGAATTGATTGGCAAAATCACTTCCCTTGGAACGTTCAACACCTTGGAGAGGTCTTGCTCCAATGATGAGAGCTCCCGGATGTTCCTGATTGGCTTTCAGAAAGAGCGGAATATCTTCAGGCTTATGCTGACCATCCGCATCTAATGTAATGGCGTAGGCAAATCCCATAGACAAGGCTTTTCTGAAACCTTGCAGGAGAGCGTAGCCCTTACCTCGGTTTTGAGAATAAGCGACAACGGTAATGGTGTCAATCTCCCCAATGATTTGAGCAGTACGGTCTGTACAGCCATCATTGACGACAATGACATCATCACAAAAGCAGAGCGTCTCTTTCACTACTTCCCCAATGGTTTTCTCATTATTGAAAGTAGGGATAATCACGCAGATTCCTCTTGCTCTTAAAAGTCTTTTCTCATTTGTCATTTCTCACTTCTCATTTGTCATTATTCATCGGATTTCACGGAGTTATCGGAGCATTCCTGCTTATACGATTATTCACGGAATTTTATTCGGATAAGACCTTACGGTCTCTGACGGATACCCCATATAGCTTGCTAACTTCATTTCTCATTTCTCATTTCTCATTTGTCATTTCTCATTTTATCGTCTTTCTCATTTGTTTCTGCACGTGAAAGAGATTTTAGCTTTTGTCTCTTCATCGGAAGCAACGATGATTTGTGCTTTAACCTCTTGGGAATCTTCTGAAGTCTCAATTTTCTTGAAGGTGTAAGAGATTTCCTTTTCTTTAAGAGGAGAAATAACAGAGAGGAATTTCACGTTTTTGACGTGGGTAATCTCTAAAGATTCCTGGAGAAGTTCTGCTAACAATTCCTTTCCGATTTGTAGAATGCAGACTCCCGGCGTAACAGGCTCGCCAGGGAAATGAGCCTGATAGATGAAATGCTCTGGGTTGAGGCGAAGACGAAAGGAAGTATTGCTTCTGCTCGAAAGAACTTCTTGGCATTTCTGCTGTAAGCCTGCTGCTTTCTTCTGCTGCAAGTTTCCCAGTTTGTCTGTTTCGACAATTGTATAAAGATGATTTTTCAGTTGCATCGTCCTGTTTATTTTTGTTTTTTGTTCTCCATTTCCTCTTTATCCTCCATTCTTTCCTTTTCCTCCATTGTTTCTTCCAGTTCCGTGAATTGATAATGGATTTTGTATTTCTTATTATCGTATATGGAAATGCCCTTTTGCAGGTTTTTGATAACCTGGGAGAGATCTTGCTTGAGCAGGCGCTTGATGTACCATTTGTCAAGCAACTGGATGACATTCTCCAGTTTCACTTTTCCTGTGACTGGCTGGTAGGTAAAGTCGAGAACAGAGATTCCAAATTCATTGAAAATGCTTCCCTTGTAGCCGTCCTTATCTCTTATCAGGATGCAAATCCCGCTCAGATAACCTTTCTTCATCTCAATCGTCGCATTATATTTCATCTTGCTCCCGATACTGTCGGGTAAAGGATGCTGGTCTGCGAGGTCTTGGGCTGAAATGGGTAGGACGGAGCATAGAAAGAACAGTCCCAAAAGACCCATAGGCAAGAGACCCCAAAGCCTAATTGACTTGAAAAACTTTCGTATTGATGGCAGCATTGGTCTTGATATTTTTCAGTTCAATAATCGTTCTGTCTCCCTTTTTCTCTATGAGTTCCACCTGAGTAACCACAGATTTCGTTTTATGAAAGTGGAGAATGATCTTTTGAAACAGCATTTTCATCTGTTTCTGTTGAGGATAGAGCGTGGCGATGTATTCGGAAGAAGAACCGGTAAGTGAGACTTTGAAATCCCTCTTGTCGTTGAGGCAATTTCCCACTACGCTATTCATCATGATGCGGGCTATTTCCTTGAACATCTTGCTTTGATTCACGTTGATCACATCGCTCCGCTTATTTTGCCGGATGAGAACTTTGGATCCGTTGATGACAAATGTATAAGTATAAGGAGAGGTGTATTCCCATCTGAGTCTGTTGCCCTGCTGGTAATACATCTTGCCCCGCGAAACCATTTTCTCATTGAGCATTCTGAGATGCTTGGTCTGTACGAAATCGCATTGCATCGACTTCATGCGGGAAGCAACAGCGCCAATTTGCTGCCTGACTTGTGCCTCGTTCACCTTCTGCTGGGCAGAGATGGAAGAAAGGCATAAGCTGATAAACATGATTAAAAACAATAACTTTTTCATCTTGATTATCTATTATTCGTTTGATCTATTTTGCGATGAACCTATACTGATGAGGCATCATTTTGCGATGAGGCAACAACCTATCATGATGAAGCCAATACCTAACCATTTCCAGACAGACACTTGTTCATGAAAGAACAGGATGGCTGCCAGCATTCCGAAGACGTATGTGATGCTCACCATCGGGTAAGCAACGCTGAGCGGGAAATGTTTTACAATATACATCCATAGGAGAGAGGCTGCGCCGAAGAAAAGTCCACAGCAGGCAAACTGCCAGTTGAACAGGAGACTTAGCCAGAAATCTCTTGTCCAACCGAATGGATGCATTTTCTGTAGGGCAAACTTCAGACAAACCTGTCCTGCCGCCAAAAGCATGCTCTGCGTGATAGCCAGAAATATTACTCGCCACATGATAATACCATCGCTATAGAATGGATGGAAGGCAAGGCTTTTTCTCCACTCTGGGTTCTTAACTGGTTTAATAGCGGGGTGCTTTCATCATGACAGCCCACCAAAACCGTTTTAGCTTTTCCACTTGCCAATAGCATTTTCGCATCACGGATGGCCCAGGCAAGAGAATCTTCGCCCTGCGTATAGGTGATGTTGTAACCATGACAATGGGTCTTGATTGCAATATTGCTGCCTATGGTGTTGTGGGTGCTCTGCATGAAATAAGTAGGTTTGAGCATTTCTTCCCCTTCTTCTTTCAGTTGGACAAGCAATTTCTCACTATTTTCCAGACATCCATAAGTCGTACCCGTGATGATGGCATCCGGAGTAGCTATTCCTGCTTTTTCCAAAGCCTCTAAAGAAGAGAGTAATGAACTTTTCATGATTTTTCCCATTCTTCTGGCTTCCATCGGTTTAACATATTTGCGGATGTCGGACAAATCCTCTTCTGAGTTAATTTCTACAGTTGAAAGAACACGGATGTTGCTGGCAGTCTGCTGAGGCTCCCCTTTTGATTGTTGAGGCTTTCCTTCTGATTGCTGAGACTTTCCTTCTGATTGCTGAGGCTCCCTTTCTGTCTGTAGCGTTTCCTCTTCTGTCGGATGAGTAGAAAAAACGAGCGAACTGTCATTTCCGCCAAAGCCAAAGGAATTGCAGAGTACATTTTCCAGCCTTACGTTTTCGATGCCTGAGCAAGGGATAATACCGTTTTCCATCTGTTTTTCCCAACCGAGATTGGCTGGAATGAAATGATGCTGCATGGCAAGCAGACAGATGACCGCCTCTATGCTTCCCGATGCGCTGGTAGTATGTCCGGTAAATGATTTCGTACTTGAAATCCAAGGCATCTTCCTGCCAAATAACCGTTTGAGTGATTCAGATTCGCTCTGGTCATTATTGGGAGTTCCTGTACCATGTGCATTTACATATTGGATGTCCTCCGGTTCTATGTGTGCCATATTTAAGGCCTCTTTCATCGCCAAGAAAGCTCCTTCTCCATTCTCAGACGAAGCGGTCTGGTGGTATGCATCGCAGGCATTGCCATAACCGGTAAGGTAAGCATGGGGCGTTTTCCCCTGATGGCGGGTGGCAGATTCTGATTCCAAGACAACGAATGCAGCGCCTTCTCCCAAGTTCAATCCTGCGCGGGTTGCATCAAACGGGCGGCAGCGCTTCTTGTCGAGAATCATCAGGGAATTGAAACCGTTGAGATGGAAACGGGAAAGTGCTTCTGAACCTCCGGCAACAACGATGTCTGCTTCACCGGTTTCTAATAGTTTGGCTCCCAACATGATGGCGTTGGCGGCAGAAGAACAGGCTGTAGAGATGGTGGTCAATTCATCAAATCCACCTTGTCCTGTTGCCGATTCATTTCTGAAATAATCAGCAATCTTCTGTGTGCAGTTGCCTCCATCGTGGTGGTTGAGAAAAGCCAGTTCTTCCACCTTTGTTTCCTGCTGTGACTGAAATTGCTCGTAGAGTGGGTTGAAACTCTGTTCGGTAAGGTCCATGCCGCCAACCGTCGTTCCCGAAACGAGGACGATCTTCTTGTTGGAAGCAGAGACAGAAGAAAGGTCGATTCCAGCATCCTCCAGGGCTTGCCGGATGGCAAGGATTCCCATGAGTTCTGTGCGGCTCATCAGTTGTTTTTCAGGAATGCCGAGCCGTTTTTTCATTTGCTCATTAGACAAAGCGACCTCTCCTACAGGCAGTTCGTGATGAACCGACTGTAGAAATTGCATCTCTTTGATTCCCGACTTATGGGCGAGCAGAGACTGCAACACTTCCTCTTTATTAGTGCCGATGGCAGAAATAATGCCTTCGCCTGTGATAGCAATATTCATTTCTTTCTGTTCTTGCTCACATAGTCTGCAATCGTGGCAATACTTTTGAAAATAGCCTTACCTTCAGCAGGGTTAGCCAATTTGATTCCATATTTTTTATCCAGCAAGACGATGAGTTCCAGCGCATCAATCGAGTCCAGTCCCAGTCCGTCTCCAAAGAGTGCATCGTTCTCATCAATATCTTCAGGAGTCATTTCCTCGAGGTTTAATGCCTCTATGATTTCCTCCTTGAGTTCTTTAATCAATTCTTCCATACGATTTTATTTATATGATTTTAATATTTTATTTCTCATTTGTAATTTCTCATTTTCTTGATCTTCAGATCCGCTTCGAAATGCCTTTCGTCTTCATAATCAATCCAACCTGTCAGGAAACTCTTGCTTTGACCGTCCCGACAGGAAGCCTGCAGGATTTCCTCCATCATCCTTTCGTCTTTATCGGGCAGGATGAAGAAGGAGGTTTCACCATGAAAATGATTCCTGATGGCAATCTCACCCGTTACGATGTTGGGCAACGTATAAACGAAGATGGAAGGACTTGGGAAATAATTGTCTTTATCCTTTATTGATTCCTTATAGTTCCTGTCAGAGGCGATGGAAGAGGAATGATTGAAAAAGATGATAGCCTTTTCCTTGTCCGTTTCTCCCTTTTCTGCATTCAACAGGATTTCTGAAGCCACAAACCCCAGGCGGCTGAGCCCGTCCATTTTGTAGAATTTCGGATAGTCGCCTATCATCTGTTTGTAGAGAGATGTCAGGAGAGAATGATGTTCCAGTCCTTCCTGTTCTCCCAGTTCCTCCTTACCTTCCCAAATCTTCCGTTGGTCCAATATCACCTCTTCGGGCGTAATCCTTATCGTGTGAGTGGTCGTGAATTCACGATTCTGTTGTTCAATTTGCGATAAAGCAATATTCTCTCTTTCTGGTTTTTGGGCTGCCCATATTGTAGCATTACAACCTCCGAATCCAGACAACATCTTGATGAAGCCTTTCTTGTCAGTTGGTCGGTTTTCAGCACAGATATTCATTTTCCCGGAAACTCCCAGTTCAGAAAAACCTCTGGTTCCCAAAATCGTATCATCATCAATCGCTTTCATGCTGATGATGGTTTCGAGAATGCCGGCAGCTCCCATCGTATGTCCCCAGAAACTTTTGTAGGCATTGGCGGGCAGATCTGACAGTCCTGCTCTTCCGATGGCAACAGATTCCATCTGGTCATTAAAAAGTGTGGCTGTGCCATGAGCATTGATGAAAGCCAGATGCTCTTTCAAGTCTATCTGTTTGCAAGTGGATGAAATCTCTTTCGTGAAGGATTCCAAAGTTCTTTGGAGGGAGAGATACAGTCCATCTGCAGTTTTGGATGGGGTGCTGATATGGAAAGCGTCATTTCTGATGAAACCATCCCCCATTCGCCAGGAATTTCCCTGGATAGGATTTTTGCTCAGAATAAGGGTAGCAGCAGCTTCGCCTAAATTGAGTCCCATCCGTTCCATGTCAAATGGGCGACAAGGTTCTGGGGAAAGCGCTTTCAAGGATTGGAAACCAGATAGGATGAATTGTCGGGGCGTATCGCAACCACATACGATAGCAGAATCGTACAGGTCAGAATCAATCAGTCTGTTGCCCAAAATCAAGGCAGATAGTCCGGAAATACAAGCATTACAAACGACAATAGGTTTGGAGTCTATACCCAACTGGCTGGCTATTCTTTGTGCAGAATCAGCCAAGGAAATATTTTCCTCAATATTTCCTTTCGTAGAACTGAGAATAAAAGCTGTGCGCTTTCCTTTCAGTTCAAGTTGCACATTCCCTATGGCTTTTTGTGCAGATTTTAGGGCCAAAGTTTCGAAGTCTTCGAATAGCAGAGAGGCGTTGAATCCTTCAGGAATATTGCATGTTCCAGGCTCATAAGCACGGATGCCCGACCTGCCAGCTTTTACTGACAGGTAATTTTCCTCGGATGTTTCCCCTAATGGAGAAATAATATTATCTGCTATAATATAAGCCATAATTCAACCTCATTTGTCATTTGTCACTTCTTATTTGTCATTTCTCATTATATCGTCTTTCTCATTTAGTATGTTTCTCTTTCCATTCTTGATAGAAAGGTGGATTATCCCAAACGAGCTGGTAATTCAAATCCATAAAAACCTGTACGGAATGGCCTGTTGCGATAAGAGAATTGTCTTCCTGATCGTGGATTTCGTAATCGAAAACAATCTTTGCCGCTTCAGTAGGGCGATAGATGATGTCGATGCGTGGACGCATTCCATATCTGATAGGTTTCTTATAGTGAAAACTGAGTTCTACGATAGGAGCAAAATAGCCATGATTGAAGAAACTCATGTACTCTAACCCGTATTTCTTGCCGAAAGCCTCGCGGGCATCCTCAAAATAGAGCGGGTAGGAACCATGCCAAACCACGTTCATCGAATCGACTTCGCTGAAACGTATTTCAAGTTCTTTGGATTCTTTCAGTTCTTTCATCTTTCTTTCTTTTTACTCTTTAACGGCAATTTTCATTTTACTCTTTAACGGCAATTTTCATTTCAGTCGTTACGTAAACCTGATTTCTCCAGGAGACGGTTGCTGCTGCTAAGGTCATTCCGAAGACTTCTTCCTTGACTTCCACACGGGTGGTGAGGATTTCTCCCACAGGTGGAAGCTGATGGATGTCCATATTGCGTATGGCTCCGATAAAACCAATCTGGATTTCTTTCTTATGAATATAGTTGTAATATCCAATCCGTGCTGCGCAAGTCTGTGCAATATTCTCTATCAGGCCAGAGGCAGTAAGGTGCCCATGCTCAACAAAGATATGGTCGTTCCTGATTTCTGTCTCTGCAAGCGTGACGGTTTTATCGCAATAGACGAGCCGGTCTATCATGACAAACGGCTCTTGTTGTGGCAGAAGCTCGTGTATATCTATTTGGCTGAGTTCCAGTCCTGCCGGATTATCTATATCTGAATTCATGTCTTTATCTTGATTACATCATGCGATGGATGGTTCGGCATTTTAGTCTGCCCAAAAATCGTAAAAGTTGTACCATTGGTCTGGATATTGTCGCACAAGACATTCCAGCTCTTCTGCATATTTCTTGGCAAGTTGCTCCATCTTTTGCTTCCGGGGTGCCTGCTTGTCATAGGCGAGGGGAGCCACAAAGATCTTGTACTTCTTCCTGGAAATGCGAATCACGTTGATGGCTAAAACTTCCAGGTTGCGCATCGTAGCAACTGCGAATGGACCCGATGGGAAATGAGCTGTTTTGCCTAAAAACTCCGTTGGGATGGTTTTCGAGGAACCCATCACCCGGTCGGCAGGCATACTGACAATCTCATGGTTGACCAGAGCCTCGTTGATTTTGAACAGATGGCTCATGTCCTCTTTTACAGGAATCATCGTGATATTGTGTTCAGAAAACTGTTCCTGTCTTCCTTCCATAATCCTGTCTTTTTCGCCTCCATATACAAGTGCGTTGTAGCGTTTCCCGGGCGGAGTCAGAGAATAGCCAGCCACCTCATAACAGCCGATGTGGGAACTGAACATCAGAAACCCATCGTCCTGAAAAGCCAGCTCTCTCAGAAATTCGGCACCCTCCTGCTCAATATCAAACCTTTTGCCGGCAAACATGGCAAACCGGTCTATCACAACCGTGGCAAACAGGCAATGGTTGAGGTAAGTGTGCCATGCAGAGCTCCATCTGCCCAGACCGATGCGATTTCGGAAAAACCGATAGGCATGGCTGCGGCTGTGGTTGGTATTTAGCAGTAAACAGACGGGCATGATCATCGTCCATGCGAAAACATAGATGAAACGCTCGTCCACGAACCTGAGTATGTTGATGAGTTGGCGATGCATCCAGGCATTACCGAAAGTCGTATTCTTCTTCACTTCCCCTTTTATCCCACTTTACTCTCGATATAATCACAGAACTGGGTGAGGGTAGTAACCCCTTGCATTTCTTCCGGTTTGATTTTGAATCCGAAGTTCTTCTCCACGATGACCACAATATCTACGAAGTCGAGGCTGTCTATGCCCAGGTCATCCTTCAATTTAGCTTCAGGAGCAATCTTATCTTCATCAATCTCCAAATCCTCAATGAGGAAGTTTCTTACTTTTTCTTCTATTTCTTTTCTTTCCATGTGATAGTTCAAATTTTATATGAATGTTTACTTTCTTGTTTTTACTTCCAGTATCGAATGGCCGTGACCTATTCCATCGTGGATGGCTACTACCTTGAGTCCGGCACGTTCTATCTGTCTGATCATGTCGTCGGAATGATACATCTTACTGTTTCCATTCGCCATGACCGTGAAATAGACACTTGTCATGGTCAGGCAGAGCGATGCAGTCTCGTATTTCTGCCGGTCCCAGAAAGTCTCCATGATGTATAAGGTAGTATTCTCCGACATCACTTGACTCACTCTTGCCAGAATGCTGTATATCTCCTCTTCCGAGAAGCAGTCTAAGAACTGGCTCATCCAGATAGCATCCCAGTTGTCGCCCTGTTCTGCAGGAGCCATCTCTTTCAGGGTAGGAAACTGGTTTTCAGTTTTCAGAATATCCGTAGGAAAGCCATGGATTCTGTCAGCTCCCTTTTTGCCCTCAATATTCCTCTTCATCATTCCTATCTGTCCAGGCAGGTCAACGATGGTGACATTTACCAGCGGGTTGTCATCCACACAACGAAGCGCAAATTCACCCGTATTTCCACCCACATCCATCAGATGTTTCGTATCTTTGGAGAAAACGATTCCCAGCGCCTTGTCGAAAGAATGGTCACTATAGAAATGATCAAAATGGAGCCAGCTCTCCAGTACCTGCGGAGAAAGCTGAGATAATCCCTCGTAGATGGTAGGCCAGTTGCCTAAAGTCTTCAGCCCGGCAGGCTTCCCGGTCTCCAAGGCTTCATCCAGATAAAACAATCCCTGGTAATTGACATCATGATTGAAGTCGATATTTACCCGGGTAGCAGCATCCGTGAGCAGAAACCATCCCGTCTTCGAAATCGTATAGCGGTCTGAATCCTTGTCTATCAGAATGATACCAGCACTCAGTGATGCTTCCAGCAAAATCTTGAGCGCATACTGGGAGAGACGGGTTTTCCCTTCCAGTTCTTCCAGGGTCAGTCCGTCATGACTGTTTCTGATTTCCTCCAGAATACCCCATTTCAGCATGAGTCTGGAAACCTGGAAGATGACGGGGCCCCACGCTATGAATTCTGCTTGTCGCTGAGCTTCACGGGCAGATAACTGCTCCTGTGAATAGCGGTCGCTTTCTGACTTGAATAGATTCATAATGATTGCTTATTTTTCTTTTCAGAAATAGTTATTCCTTGAATTTTCTGATGACCAGAGCCGAGTTGGTTCCTCCGAAACCGAAACTGTTGCTCAGTACGGTATTGATTTCCGTATCTACCGTCTTTGTCGCAATATTGAGTTTTTCGGAATATTCGTCCGGATTGTCAAAGTTCACGTTAGGAGCCACGAAATCGTTCTGCATCATCAGCGTACTGTAAACGATCTCCGAAGCTCCCGCCATCCAGCATTCGTGCCCGGTCATTCCCTTGGTAGAAGAAATCAGGGCGTGCTTGCCGTTGAACATTCTGTCGAGGGCGATTGCTTCATACATATCGCCCTGGCGTGTACTGGTGGCATGAGCGTTGATGTAGTCAATATCCTCTTCCGTCACGTTGGCTGATTTCAGCGCACGGCTCATGGCAACGACACTTCCCTCGTCTGATGGCTGACTGATGCCTCCACCATTGCTGGAGAAACCATATCCCACCACTTCCGCAAGAATATTGGCGCCTCGTGCTTTGGCGTGTTCGTAATCCTCCAGTACCAGAGAGGCGGCTCCACCGCTTGGAATGAGTCCATCGCGATCTCGATCGAAAGGACGGCTTGCCTTGGCAGGTTCGTCCATGCGGATAGAGAAGGCGCTGAGCGCATCAAAAGAAGCCATAGAGTAATAATTGGTTTCCTGCGCACCGCCACAGAGCACCATCTCCTGCAGACCCTGTTTGATCATCATATATCCCAAACCGATGGAATGACTTCCGCTGGCACATGCCGAGCTGACCGTGAAGTTGATTCCCCGGAGATGGAAGATAGTACTGAGATTCATGTTGACAGTAGAGTTCATCGACTGGAAGATGATCCCATATCCGAGCATGGCAGAATCATGTTTCTCATCCATGATTTTAGCAGCTTCGATGACCGGTTTGGCAGAAGAATCGTTGCCGAAAATACATCCCACCTCATTTTCCCGGAGATACTCATCCGAAATCTCGGCTTGCTGAAAAGCCTGAACACTTGCCATATAGGCATATTTAGCCTCTTCAGACATTCCGGCACGCGTATGGCGGTCGAGCATTTGTTTGGTAATGACAGGTTCTTCCACTATACCGGTCAAAGCCGAACGGTAGCCGTATTCCAATCGTTCCGGTTGGATTCCGATACCCGATTTTCCTGCGTATAATGATTCCTTGACAGTATTCAGATCTGTGCCAAGGCAAGACCAGATACCCATTCCTGTAATGACAACTCTTCTTTCCATTTATCTTGTAGTATATATATATTATGTGTAGAGCCCCCCATTGATGTTGATGACTTCTCCTGTGATGTATGCCGCTTCGTCAGAGGCAAGGAAATCAACTAAGGCAGCCACTTCTTCTGCCTTGCCAAATCTTCCCGCAGGAATCATCTTTTTCAGTTCATCTTCAGGCAACTCCTTTGTCATGTCTGTAGCGATGAATCCCGGAGCAACGGCATTCACCGTGATGTTGCGGGGTGCCACCTCCTGTGCCAGCGCCTTGGTAGCTCCGATGAGCGCAGCCTTTGCAGCACTATAGTTTACCTGTCCAGCCATTCCCTTGATTCCCGATAGCGAAGCCATGTTGATGATACGTCCGCCATGCTTGCGGGGCATCATGTGTTTCAAGAGTCTGCGGGTGATGTAGAAGAACCCGTTGAGGTTGGTGTCGAGCACATCGTGCCAGTCATCGTTGGACATCATGAACATGACATTATCCCTTCTGATACCAGCATTATTTACCAGTATGGAGATCCACTCATCAGGATGTGCAGATTCCCATTGGTCTATGGCAGCCTCTATCTGTTGGGGCTGAGACGCATCAAAGGGCAGGAGTTCAGCATAGCCGCCCTCTTGCTCAATTTCCCGTTTTACCTGTTCCGCCGCCTCATGGTTGTTCAAGTAATTGATAATTGTGCAGAAGCCCCGTCTGGCAAGTCGTAAAGCCACGGCTTTTCCAATACCTCTTGACGCTCCTGTAACTAAAGCATATTTCATCTTTTCCGTTATTCAGTTGATATTTAAATGCGCTATTTCCTGAGAAACGAGCACATAGTTGCTTGCAAAGGTAAGAAAAAAATAATAAAAGTGCTCAGAAATTTATATATTTTGCTCATCTCTATGTGATTTTTCACAAAATATGATGAAATCAGCAGTCATCAAGTCGGGATTTCAGTCCAACTTGTCATTTCTTCCTATATAGAATGTCGGATTGTGTGTGGCTCTGCCTCTTGTGCCGTATAAGAATCGTTGGTAATTGCCAAAGTGGGTAAGGATTCTATTAAGATTGCGATAATGAAGATACCTATTATGACTCATATACTTGAACCATATCCATTACCCCTTGTAAAGCTTATTTGGTAACCAAATAATGTTAATTTGGTTACCATTTTGATTGCAGTTTCAATAAAAAAACGTATCTTTGCAGAAGAAAGGTAGCACTTTCTTTGCATCGTAAACAAATATATAGAATGATGGTTGTAATTAGCACAAGAGACTTTCGCACTAATCAGACAAAGTATCTGAATTTGGCAAAAGCAGGAGAGCACGTAGTCCTAAAATCGCGTGCTGGCAGTTTCCGCATCTTCCCCGATGACGGAGGTGATACCATTGACGCACCGCGCGACTTGATGAAAGAACTCAGAAACGCTTTGACGGAGGTAAAGGAAGCCATTGCCGGAAAACGTAAACTTCAATCTGCTGATAGTTTGCTCGATGAGTTGTAATATTACAGTATCGGTTTCTGACGATTTTGCAAAAGAAGCAAAACGACTCGCAAAGAAATATCATAGTTTTAAACAAGACTACAAGGAATTTCTTGATAGTATCAAAGAGAACCCTCTGCAAGGCGATGAGATTACAAAAAACATACGCAAAATCCGTATAGCTATCAAATCAAAAGGCAAAGGTAAATCTGGTGGAGCAAGAGTCATCACGTTCAATGTTCTTACCAATGTCGAAAATGGTCAGGTTGTTTTCCTTCTTCTCTATGATAAAGAGGATGCTTCAACCGTCAAAGTCAATGTTGTCAAGCAACTTGTTCAAGACATGGGATTTGATATTGAATAGAACCTATAATGAAGCTGTTGGACTCTGACGAATTCCAACAGCTTCTTGTCGTATATTTTCGGAGAAATAATTAAGTATTACTAGTAATCGCAAGTCTGTTCCCTGCCATAAATAGTCATATTTATCATATTTTTGATTTTTGACACACTCTCGTATAGTTGTTTATAAGCTCAGACGACTCTTTTCGTCATTACCAGCTCCAGTACCTTTGTATTTGCTGTTAGTAGGATTGAATCTGTAGCTGATGGTCAGTTTCACAGCTTGTGAATCGCTGTAGTTCCATTTGTTGTAGCGAAGGCTTGTGCCGTAAATTATGAATGAGTTGCGGGCAGTGCGGAATATATCCATGCCTTGTAGCTGAATGGTCCATAACTTGATGTTTTTTACCAAGCCTATGTTTATCTGCCAGCTGGGCTTCATCATTACAATATTGTTATTGCCGTATGTGTGAGTTATTACATCTGCTGACAACAGATAATTGTCTGGCAGCGACACCGTATTGTGCAAGCTGGCAAATAGCAATGGATTGTTCAGTTTCTTAGTGCCACCCCGATATGGAATCTTCAGGTTCTGTCCCATCAGAGACATAGCAAGTCGTGGCGACCAGATGCCGATACGTGGCGTAAGCGAGAGCGTAGCCGAGTATTTGTTGAGACTTGAACGGTTTGTTGTCGACATTACGTTTATCGGAGTATCAGCCTCGTCGAGCATCTCGAAGGTATTTGTTATAGCATCGGTGACATGCTGAAAGCTGACATTCATGTATATCCATCGATAGGATGCAGACATGGTGATGTCGTGAATCATTTCCGGACGCAACAGCGGATTGCCGCTTTCGTAAGTAAAAGCATCGTCGTATTGCATGTTGCTGCTGAGCTCGCGGTACGAAGGACGGCGTGTCTTCATCGTATAGCCGACGTTGATGTTGCTCTTGCCTATAGGGAATGATATAGATGCGTTAGGAAACAGCTTGTCGTAGCTGCGGCTTTGACCTGCCACCCATACATCTTTCTCATAATAGTCGGACACGGTATGCTCATATCTCATTCCTGCTCTGATTTGTGCCTTTCCCAATGGCGTAGAGTAAGAGATGAAGCCTGCATACTTGCTTTCTTCTATATGGTCGTCGGTAGATGCAATAATGTTTTGCTCGTTGACGTATTTCTGTTGTCTGTCGGTGTAGACAAACTCACCGCCTACGTCCATTTTACCCCTGCCTATAGGATGTGAAACCACCAACTTTGAAGCTACCATAGTGTTCTCTTCGTTGTTTGTGTTGTTCACATTCTGATTGCCCGACTTTTCGCCTTCCTGCTTTATGTTCTGTATACTTTTGGTATGACTTGCAATAATGTCGTTGTCGAACGCGATGTCCCATTTGCCTATTTTACCTCTATAATATATATTATTAAGGTGAGTGGGCTTGTTCTTCCGTCGTGTATCGTCGTCGTAGAGTATCGTTTGCAGAGGTTGACCGTTCTGTTTTACATCTTGCGACTGTATGATGTTGATCTTGTTGTTAGGTGAATGCGTCAGGCTATATGATATGCCGACCGTATGCTTGTCGTTGAATGAGTAGTTTATTCCAAGTTTTGGGCTTATTGAAGCGGTGTTTTTGCCAAGTATCTTTATTTCATTTTGCATGTTCCATGTGTCACCGTTCTTCCATGTCTCTTGAGTGTCCGACTGTTTCTGATAGGTTTGCGTGAAAGAGTAGAAGAGCGAGCCGAATATGTCGAGTCCGCCTTTTCGCCAGTTTATATTCACACCGTCGGTAGTTGATGCATAATGTCCTTGTTGGTACATTGCCGATAGGTTGCCACTAAGACCGACGCCTACTTTCTTTACAGTTTTTATGTGTATTACCGCTTTCACAGTTGCATCATATCCTGCTCCAGGGTTATTGTCGAGAACAATTGACGAAATATCCTTGGAGCTGAGCCTGCTGAGTTCTTCGTAGTCAATAAGTCTTTTGCCGTTGATGAATATCAGTGCTTCGCCTTTGCCATATACGTTGTATTTTCCGTTGTCGGCGTATACGCTCGGTATTTTTGTAATTACGTCGTTGGCTGTTCCTGCCTCACCCAAGGCTGTGCCCTTCACTTGTGCAATGAGTCCGCCGTCGTTCATTGAGAATATCTTGCGTTGTCCTTTCACTGTTACTCCCTGCAATGAGGTGACAGATTCTTTTAGCATTATTGAGCCTACGTTTCCAGCTGCGTATGTTTGGTATACAGTATTGTAGCCAAGGCGGCTTGCTTTTATGATTGCATTTTTCATGTTGCATGGAATGGCAAATACCCCATTAAGGTCGGTCATCGCACCTGCCACGAACGATGAATCCTTAGGGTTTAGCAAGGCTATATTCACAAAGTCGATGGGATTGTTATTGCTGTCAACGACCACACCATGGTATGTGGTGGCAATACTGTCACTGTTAATATACCGACAATTGGATTCAATAGTATATATATATCCTGTACATTTATGCATGTTTGATTTACCCATTACGGGTAATGTACATGAAATGCAAAGCAAATATAAAAGTGTAGGTTTTCTCATAAGCTATTATGGTATTTGATTCAACATGATATAAAAAACTGCCGAGGCAACTTTTCCCCGGCAGTATTTTTATTTGGAATAGAATATGCAAAAAACACCTCCGCATGATCCACACTCTGTGGCACCTGGTCCATTCCCATTACCTGCTCCAATCAAGCTCTCTTCCAATTTGTCCATTCGGATCTCTTCTTTAGGCATCTCGATAAGTTTGATTTTCTTCATAATGATTGTGTTTTAAAGTAAATGTTTAAGAATTGTAGTCAATATATTCTTTTGCAAATATATAAAAAAAAAACATTACTTTAATCTTTTACTATAGTTATTTTTGTAAAATAGTCTATTTTTTATAACTTTGTTGACAAACTATTATTATGCCTATGAATATTGCATTTATACCAATAAGGAAAGGAAGTAAGGGAATACCAATGAAGAATATGAAGCCTCTTGCCGGTAAACCTTTGACATTTTGGATAGTAGACACTTTACTATCTTCAAATTTGATGGATGAAATTTGGTTGGCAGTAGACTGCAACGAATATGCTAAGCTTGCGCATAATCGATATGTCGACAAGGTTAAGATTTATGTACGTTCGGACGAATCTGCATCAGATAAGGCTTCTGTCATGACTGTATTAGGAGAGTTTATGCGTTATCGAAAGCCACATGACAATGATTGGATATGCCTATTTCAGGCTACATCGCCATTTACAAGTGTTATGGAGATAGCTAAGTTGGTAGATTTGATAAATGAAGAAGTTTATGATTCTATAGTGGCTTGTGTGAGGTTAAAAAAGTTCAGATGGAGTGATGATTGGCAACCTCTTGATTACGACTTGAAAACTAAACCTCGTCGTCAGGATTTTTCTGGATGGCTTGTTGAGTCTGGGGCTTTTTATGCGTCAAGGGTTAGCAATTTAAAACAATCGCCTTATATATTATCGGGTAAGGTCGGTATTGTAGAGACTGGGGGCGCAAGCAGCATTGAGATAGACGAAGTGTATGACTGGGCTATGGCTGAGGGTCTTGCAAATTCGTTGTCACGCTAATATTGTTGATATTGAATATTCATTTAAAGAAAGAATTATTTTGTTTAAATCAAGAAAGTTTCCTTTTGTCCGACAGCACGACATAATGCAGTGTGGTGTAGCTTGTCTGACTATGGTATGCCGTTATTTCGGACTCGATATTGAGTTGGATGATGTGGGCGAACTCTGTTTTACGTCAAAACGTGGAACAACCTTGCTTGAAATTAGTACTGCAGCTGGCGAGTTGGGTCTTGAAACCATTGCTGCAAAATTAACCATTGATGAATTGGCAAAGTGTCCGATGCCGTGCATATTGTACTGGGATCAGCACCATTTCGTAGTTCTCTATAGAACTGATGGTACACGTTTTTTCTATATCGCCGACCCAGGAAAAGGTCTTGTTAAGTATAGTCGTAAAGAGTTTGAACAACATTGGCTGTCGCTGTCGCTCAATGGTGAACGTAGAGGCATAGGTATGACCTTGCAGCCCTCGTCAAATTTTGATGCCAATATTTATCGTCGAAAGGAGATGTCTGGTAAAGGTAGCTGGCATTTGTTGACTGACAGTCTTGCTGCTTATCGTAAACCTTTTGTATATATTGCTATCGTAATGTTTTTAGGCAGTATGTTGCAGATGGTGTTGCCGTTTCTCACTCAGTCAATAGTGGATGTTGGTATTAAGGAACAGAATATTGGATTTATCTGGCTCATTATGCTTGGTGAATTCATTATTGTGTTGGGCAAGACTGTCATGGACTTTGTCCGTCGGCGTATATTATTGCACATATCAATGAATATTAATATAAAACTTGTTGGTGAGTTCTTTCTTAAGTTGCTCCGTTTGCCTATGGCTTTTTTTGACACAAAACTCCTTGGCGACCTCCTGCAACGTATGAATGACCACAATCGTGTGCAGACATTTCTAACAACGCAATTTCTTGGTATGGCTTTCAGTGTCCTTACCTTTATTGTTTTTGGAATTGTACTTCTTGTCTACAACCGTCTTGTATTTATAGTTTTCATGCTTGGAAGTCTTGTATATGCGGTTTGGGTTGCTGTTTTTCTTGGTAAACGTAAAATTCTTGACTATGAATTGTTTGATAGACAGGGTGAATGTCAAAATAAAACTTATCAGCTTGTTACTTCTATGCAGGAGATAAAACTACAGAACTGTGAACAACGACGTACTGAAGAATGGCAAGAACGGCAACGTGAGTTGTTTGATGTTCAGCTGAAATCACTTCGTTTGCAACAGTCGCAAGAAGGTGGCGCTGTGTTTATCAATGAATTGAAAAACATACTCGTCACCGTACTTTCAGCTACTGCTGTAATAAATGGTAGTATGACCCTTGGCGGTATGCTTGCTATTCAATTTGTTATTGGTCAACTTAATTCTCCTGTGAGTCAAATGGTGGCTTTTGTGTATTCGCTTCAAGATGTAAAAATATCGCTCGACCGTATTAACGAAGTTCATTTGCGCAGAGAAGAAGATGAAGGATGCAAAAGTATGGACATCGAAAAAACGACTTCTGATATTTTTGTTACTAATCTTTCTTTTAAATACACTCCAAATGCGATTGAGAATATTCTTGATGACATTTCTATAAACATTCCAAAGGGTAAAATCACTGCTATAGTTGGGGCAAGTGGATGTGGAAAGACTACACTTATAAAGTTGTTTCTTGGATATTACAAGTTATCGAAAGGGATGATAAGTATCGGAAATCAAGACTTGATGTCGGTAAATATGAAAGCATGGCGCAGACGCTGTGGCGTAGTGATGCAAGACGGTGTGATTTTTTCTGAGTCAATAGCTCGAAACATAGCGGTTGACGATGGTTGTATAGATTATGAACGCCTTAAAAAAGCTGCTTATATAGCTAATGTTACAGATTTTGTGGAACGTTTTCCTTTGAAATATGATACTATAATAGGAAATGATGGCATACAATTGAGCAAGGGACAAAAACAGCGTATTCTCATAGCTCGTGCTGTGTATAAGAATCCTGACTATATTTTTCTTGATGAGGCAACAAACTCGCTTGATGCTACAAATGAATATGAGATAGTAGACAAATTAAGCGAATTCTATAGCGGACGCACTGTAGTTGTTGTGGCTCACAGAATGTCAACTATTAGGAATGCAGATCAAATTATTGTCATGAAGCATGGCAGAATAGTTGAGGTAGGAACTCATGATACGTTGCTGGCAAATCACGCATATTATTATGAACTTGTGAAATCTCAGATTTAAATTAAAAAAAGACAGAGAATAATTTGTTTGGTGTAATTAAAATGTTTACATTTGCAAATGATAATCATAATCCTATTTTTATATAACTAATAAACTGAATTACTAATTCTTAAAAAAAACTACATTATGAAGAGAATCAGAATTATAGAAATGCCTAAAGAAGAAGTTCGTCTTGACGTATTAGAGAAGGCTCTGATTGAAGCTGGTGACAATTGTGGTACTTATTCACCATGTAAAACGGAATCCGGAGCAATGAGGAATAAATGTGTGAGTTTTAACTCAGCACCTTGTGCTTGTGGAGGGGGATTATTCTGTGCTTCATATATATTCTAATATGTAAAAGTGCATCTCAATGGAAAAATGGTCAAGGTATAATTATATGTTTCATCGAAATGGGACATTTCTTCTATATAATTCTCTGTCAAATTCTTTTGTGGAATTGTCAGAGGAAGACTATAATTGCATATCGGAATGTATCAGTAGATGCGATGTAAATGGAATCGATGACGATTTGAGGGAGGATTTGCGTGAAATAAAGACGATAGTAAAGAATGACGATTTCGAAATATCGAAAATAAGGTATACTAACCTTGTACGCCGTTTCTCAAATACTAATCTTGCTTTGACCATTAATCCGACATTGGGATGTAATTTTGGCTGTCCTTATTGCTTTGAGGGTGACCACAAGACGTCGCCTCGAATGACTGATGAAGTTGAGGACGCAATAATTGAATTCATAAAGAGGCATTCGCTTGCAAAGACGTTGAATGTAGCTTGGTTTGGAGGCGAGCCTCTTATGGAATTCTCAAGAATACAGACATTGACTCATAAAATGCTCGCTCTCGGAATAGAGTACAAGGCATCGATGATAACAAATGGATATCTTTTCAATGTGGAAAAAGCAAAAGCTTTGAGCGACTTGAAAATAAGCTTTGTACAGATAACTTTAGATGGAACAAGGGAAACTCATGATCAAAGGCGCTATCTAAAAGGTGGACATCCTACTTTCGATAGAATCATAGAGAACATAAAGCTTTTGGCTGAGCACGCTCCGGAAACGTCTGTAAGCATAAGGGTGAATCTTGATGAGTCAAATGCTGATCGTTTTCTTGACATATATAATTATGTAAAGAATCTACATCTGAAAACAGTATCTATACATCCGGCTTTTGTGCGTGACTATAGTGATTGTGCAAACTCATGTGCCATGGATTCAAATAATCAATTTGGTTTTGTTAAAAAACTCTTTGAGAAGCATGGTATGGCATTCTCCAGTTTTTATCCTTCTGGCAATCGCATTGAATGTGGTATACGCAATATGAATGGGCTGGTAATTGGTCCCATGGGTGAATTGTATAAATGTTGGAACGATGTAGGTAAAGAAGAAAAGGTTTACGGTTCAATATTTGGTGAAATCAGCAACGAAGAGGTGTTAATAGACTATCTGATGGGAGCCGATCCGTTTGATGATCCAAAATGCCGAAAGTGTATTCTGTTGCCTGTATGTTCAGGAGGCTGTCCTTACGACCGACTTCAGACACTGAAAAATGGAGAATCTGATACTTGTCCTCTAATGATGGATAATATTGAAGATTATCTTTGGTATCACTATATATTAAAGGAAAAGATGATAAACAATAAAAATAAATAACCTAAATTAAGCCCATGAATAATGATTATGTCATACAATTCCACACTGAACTCGAAGCCGTAGTTGAGGCAGAGGTGCGAGGTGTTGCTGATAAAATCCACGGTGCATGGATGGTCGGAGGATGCGATATGTCTAAACCCGTCATTAATTTCATGTGGTATCGTTACCTTGGATTGCGTGAGGCTTATATAGCTAACAAAGGTGATGCGGAAACTTTTCAGACAATCAGACAGTCTCTTGGAAATTTGCTGGATAAACAATACAATATCGATGATAACATAGCAGAGAATAAAGCATGGGAAGATATACTAAAGGATGAGTGTGGTAAGATACTTTTTTTTGCTTCATCACCAAGGATTGTTGAATATTTGCGTCCGGTAGTATGCTCAATGAATGAAGATTTTGTCTTGCTTACTCCTTGTGAGGTGGGTTATATAGACGAATTACCAGATTGTGCAACTGTTGTAAAATTCACATTTTCAAACATTGACATATATACGAACGAACTTCTTGCACAAAATTTTCAGCTTGTTTATCGCTTTGCCAATACGATAGGTAATTATATACGTGCATTAAAGCCTCGTTTGCTTGTATGTATGGATGGTTGCCAGACAGAATATGAAATGGCGGCTTTGTTTTGTAGACAGCTTAAAATCCCGTCTGTATGTATTCAGCAGGGGTGGCCTTCTATGCTACATGAAGGATTTCATGATATGCCTTATACGTATTTCTTTACTTGGGGCAAAGGGTTTAATTCATTGTGGAAGGCGAGAAACAGGAATGTAAATTTTATAGATACGGGTTATCTATATGATGTTAAGGACGGAGGAGCGCATTCTGCCATTACATTCTTTCTGCAAGCACCAGTGTTTCTTCTTACAGAAACTTATCTGAATCGTATGTATAAGCTTATATCGATTGTAGCAGAGCGTTATCGTGATAATGTCATAATGGTAAGAGAACACCCTGAATATAAGGCAACAGACCGTCAGAAAGAAGAATGGAAAGCATGTCCCAATATTCGGAATGTTAGTGATATGCCGCTTGCTGATGTGTTTGCGCAGACCTATATATCAGTGTCGTGCTTCTCGTCATCAATAATGGAAAGCGTTGTTCACGGATGTGTGCCGTTGGTTTTCTCCCCGGCAATTGGTGCACGTTACAATCCTGATATAGAAAATGAAGGCTTGGGGTGGATTGCAGAAGATGAAGAAACTTTTCTTGCAAAACTTAATGAAATAATGTACAAAAAGTATGAGCAAATTGTTATCAGAGAAAATAATAAATGGTTTGAGAGTACTGGAATAGATTCCGTTTGTACGACAGTCGGAAGAATAAAAGAATTGGCAAAATCTGTATATTAATAACAAGAACCTATATTTATGAAACTAACTAAAAAAGATGTAATGACAAAACCTGGAATTTTGCATTATACCCCACAATTAAATAAAGCGTTATATTGTCGTTATTGTTTGATATTGGCGTTTATGCTTGGGTTATGTACCATCTCTTTTGCCCAAAAAGCTAAGGTTACGATTACGGGAATGGTATATGACAAAAATTTTCGTACTCCGCTTTTAGGTGGTATGGTGTATTTGCATGATGATAGTGGTTGTATTGTCGACTCTTGTGAGATAGGAAAGACTTCATTATGGTCGCAACAAAAGCGTGATTTTGTCAAGCAGCCTGACTGGAAGTTTTTAGTAGAGCATAAAGCTGCCAAGTATTCAGTGGAGATAACATATCCCAAATATGAATCACATTATTTACAGGTTGATTTGTCTGATTTAGGTAGACGACAATTTAATTATCCTGTCGAGGATGTGTTTATGACGAAGAGTGCAGTCAAGCTAAAGGATGTTGTTGTTACTGCCACCAAGGTGAAGTTCTACAACAAGGGCGACACGTTGGTATATAATGCCGATGCCTTCCAGCTTGCTGAGGGTTCAATGCTTGATGCGCTTGTCGATCAGCTGCCGGGCGTGGAACTGAAGGACGGCGGACGAATATATGTGAATGGTAAATTTGTAGAGAATCTGACGCTTAACGGCAGAGACTTCTTTGGTGGTAACCATCAGTTGCTGCTTGAGAATCTTGGTGCGTATACAGTGAAGGACATTGCTGTATATGACAAACTGGGCGAGCGTAGCCAATTTGTAGGCAGAGAACTTCCTGGCGACAAGATGTTTACTATGGACGTGCGCCTGAAGAAAGAGTATCTTGAAACATGGATGCTTAATGCTGAGGCAGGTGGTGGTACGCACGACCGCTATATGGGACGTTTGTTCCTGGCGCGCAATACCAGCCATTCATCAATAGGTATGTTTGCAAATTTCAACAATCTTAGCGATCAGGGGCGTCCAGGACAGAATACTCTTTGGCAGCAAGCCAATAAGGGTGAAGGTGAGCAAAGGGTTCAGCATGCTGGCATGACATATAGTGTCGACGGCAGTAGGGCTGGGATAAAAAATAGTGGCGATGTGCTTTTCTCGCGTATATTCACGGATGTAGCGCGCAACACAATGCGCACCAACCTCATGCCGTCAAATACAACACATGAATACTCTTACTCCAATTCTCACACCGATGCGCTGTTTCTCGGACAGGCTCATACGCTGAATTTGCAAAAGAAATATTGGTTAGGAATGGTGTTTGAGCGGATCAATTATCGTAAAAACAATAATACGCTGGGAAGTGCGGCTGCTGCTTTCGACAAGGAACAGACTGAAATGAACCGTAGAATAATAGAAGATTTGTATACGTCTGGATCTGCCGAATGGAGCAAGTCACTTATAAACCGCACGCTAAATGAGGATATTGTTAAAGGACATAACTTGTTGGCAAATTTAAGAATGAACAATTCTTTCAAGTTCAAGAAGTCGTCTGACAACTTATATGTTACTATTGAAGGTAACTACACCGAAGAAAAAAATGAGCGTTTTAATAAATATCAGATAGACTATGGACAAGTAGAAAAAACAGGTTTGCGGCTCAATGATTATTACAATCGTCCCATTAACAGTTATTATGTTAAGGCTGGGTTTAGTTATCACTATTCTTTCATTAAGTCGGGATATGCTCAGGTGGAATATTATTACACACACGGTGGCAAGAATACCGATAGCTATCGTTACCGTCTTGACCGTCTTGCTGAGCAAGGTGTATTCGGAACAGTGCCTCAGAACTATGTATCGGCGTTAGATCCGTTGAATAGTTACACTGCTCATTATGATACAAATAATAACAATCTTGTATTGGTGATTTTTCCACCTTCGTTTATCAAGAATGTAGGTATAGGACTTCGCCCTACATTGGATTATAACATCGAGTCGCTGCGTTATAAACGTGACGGAAAAACATTTAATGTGAAGAAGAACTTCTTGTTGCCAGGATGTTATGAGGATTGGACATATTTGGAATGGAGAATTGGTAGATATCAAGGTGCATACGGACCGGGCGTAAGACATACTTTAAGCCTTAAGTATAATCTTGAATCGCATGCTCCGGAACTGATGGACATGGTGCCTGTGACAGACGATGCCGATCCGCTGAACATATATGTTGGCGTGAGCGACCTTAAGGTAGAGATGAATCATCGTCTGAGCTTGAATTGGGAGTATCGCCCTAAGCGTGCCAACATCAACAATACGCTGCGTCTTGTCTATGATTTTACTTCCAACGCCTTGGCACGAGGCTATGACTATGACGAGCGTACAGGTGTGCGCACATGGCGTTCGTACAATACCGACGGCAACTGGATGCGCTATGCCACCAACACGTTCTCGCTGGTGTTTGGCAAGAACCGCCAGTTCACATTGTCAAGCGACACGCGCGTAGAGAACAGTCAGGCTGCCGATGTGATAGGTACCAACGAGAAACCTGCTGCACAGTTTGCCATTAGAAACTGGCTTGTTTCCGAAGGACTCAAGCTTGCATGGCAGATAGGCAAGCAGCAGATAGGTCTCAATGGTTCTTTCATCTGGCGCAATACCAGTTCTGAGCACGACGACTTTGCTTCGTTCCACGCCACTAATGTCAATTGTGGATTGACAGGCCAGTTTAAGTTGCCAGGCAATATCGGCTTGAGTACCGACTTTACGCTCTACTCGCGTAATGGCTATGCTGACAGCCGCCTTAACACCAACGACTTTGTGTGGAATGCCCGGTTGAGCTACGCCTTTGGCAAGGGACGCTGGGTGGCAATGCTTGACGGCTACGACCTGCTGCATCAACTCAGCAACGTGACTTATGGCATTACCGCACAGGCACGTACCATATCATATACCAACACGCTGCCACGCTACTGTTTGCTGCACTTGCAGTACAAGATTAACATTACACCGAAAGTCAAGGGACGAAAGTAGGCGAAACATAATAGTAACATATATAAAAGGAGCTAAGGAACGCTGTTCTTTGGCTCCTTTTTATATGTTATAATGTAGGAATATGAAGATTTAATGAAATTATTTAAAAAAATAATGAGAAAAACTTGCGTTATATACTTAATATTATATATCTTTGCAGTCGGTTATAAAAAATTTCATAAACTAACCGAGAATATAGATATACCAAGTACTAAATACTATTATTAATTATAATTTTACTATCTATGAAAATCAAAATCAAGCACCTTTTGATGATGCTGTTATGTATTTCAGTATCATCGATGATGTTGGTTTCGTGCAGTGACGATGACGAGAGCGTGATGGGCCCAGTTGCTATCAACTCATGTCAGTACACCGCTACGGAGGTGACACCTATTTGGACTTTGGTTCCTAATGACAATTGCGATGGCTACGTAATTACGCTCTACAAGGGTACACGTGCCAACGTTGGTGACAAGGTTGAGGAGAAGAAGCTCGACTATCGTACATGCAAGTGTACTTTCAGCGGTCTGACACCCAACACACAGTATGTCATTTCTACCCAGGCCATTCCAAGCGCAAAGAGTGGCTTCAGCAGTGCGCAGATTTACTGGAAGGAATTTACCACCAAAGCCAAGTAATGGTGTGATTAAAACCTAAACATGTGTAAACAGAGCAATATGAAAAATATTAACTTTAAACTCGGACTTGTGGCGATAGCTGTTACGGTATCTCCACTCGGCACATTTGCTACTACTGCCGGCAATCCAGCAGTTGTGAATTTATTACCCCCGCCAGCTGGTGTTACTTGCACTGGTGTAGTGCTCGATAATACGGGCGAGACCGTTATTGGTGCCAGCGTACGTGTAGTAGGCACAAAGCTTGGAACCGTCACCGACATTGACGGTAAATTTACCCTTGCTAATGTAGAAAAGGGATCAACAATCGAAATTTCTTATATAGGATATACTCCACAGCAGGTGAAGTTCAACGGCTCTCCGTTGACTATTACTCTTAAGGAAGATGCCAAGGCTCTTGACGAAGTTGTGGTGATGGGTTATGGTGTTGCTCAGAAGCGCGCCAAGGTAACCAACTCTATCGCCAAAGTTAGTGAGAAGACACTCACAGTAGGTGCCAACGCCAACCCTGCCCAGGCTCTTGCCGGTGCGGTGTCAGGTGTTAAGGTTGACATCACCTCGGGTAGTCCTGCTGCAACTCCTTCTATCACCATCCGTGGTGGTTCTAACTACGACGGTGGTTCGAACGAACCTCTTGTTATTGTTGACGGTGTAATGCGCAATTCATTGTCTGACATCAACCCCAACGACATCGAGTCGATGGACGTGATGAAGGATGCAGGTGCAACAGCTCTTTATGGTGCCCGTGCTGGTAATGGTGTTATTATGATTACCACAAAGCAGGGTAAGAGTGGCAAGGCTAACGTGACATTCAATGCCAAGGTGGGCTTGAACTATTACAACCTTGGCTATGATATGTGCTCGGACGAGGATTACCTCTATTATTATCGTCTTGCTTTACAGAACTGTGAATGGACATTGCCTGGCGGTAAGTATGCATCCGCCTATAACTCAAACCTTTATGGTACAAACACTCCCGGTGGTATTGGCCGTACAGAGTTGTCGCAGGGACAGTCGTACAACATTCTGCGCAAGACCGATGACAACGCTTACCTCTTGCAGAAGGGATGGAGCGAGATGCTCGACCCTGTAAGCGACAACTACATACTCTATCGCAATATCGACCCGCTGGAATTGAACGGACGTACTCCTTACGTTACTCAGGACTATAATGCAAGCATCTCGGGTGGCAACGACCGTGGCCGCTACTACGCCAGCCTTGGTCTGTATGATGCCGACGGTTTCGTCAAGGGCACATTCTACAAGCGCTACAACTTTGCGTTGACCGGCAGCTATAAGATTACAAAGTGGTTGGAGGCGAACTCTGTGTTCAATTACACTCGTGCCAATTGGCTTAACGATGATCCTACTCTTAGCACAGAATACTTCATGAACCGTGCTATGGCTTATAAGTTTATACGTTATCGTGATGAGGATGGCAACGAATTGTATGGTACAAGTAATCCTACAATCAACGTCAACGTAAACAAGGGCAACTTCGACCGTGACTATCAGAGCGACAAGTTCGCTATGACACAGTCGCTTACAGCTACGCTTTTGCCCGGACTTACATTGAAGGGTACTATGAGCTGGTTCTACAACGAGCAGTATAATGAGTCGTTCGACCACAAGTACATCACAAGTCAGGCTGGTTCAGTTAATCCTGACGGCAACAATGGCGTGAGCCGTACCTATAATACAAGTGCTTCGTTCTCACGTTATTTCGACCAGACCTATAATGTTGTAGCAAACTTCAACCGTACGTTTGACGACAAGCATACTGTTAACGTAATGGCAGGTACCGAGTTCTACAAGCGTCGCTATCGTGGATTCAGCGCTGGTGGTTATAATGCTCCTACAGGCTACTTCCCAGGCCTTGATCTTACTCAGAACGATGCTGACGTTCAGTCACGCAGTATGAGTTCGTTCCATAGGGAGGAGGCTATCATGTCATATTTCGGCCGTGCAGAGTACGACTATATGGACAAGTATCTCTTCGCTGCTACATTCCGTGCCGACGGTTACTCACGACTGGTTAACAACAAGTGGGGTACATTCCCCGGTGTATCAGGCGGTTGGGTGTTCAGCAAGGAGAACTTCTGGAACAAGCTTGGCATGGAGAACATCATCAACTATGGTAAGTTGCGTGCTTCTTACGGTATGAACGCCACTATCAACAGCTCATACCTTGGCTACTACACTCTTCAGGGTGCATACAGTGCCTACAAGTATGACGGCGTATATGGCTACCGAATCAGCACATTGCCTAACCCGAACTTGAAGTGGGAGAAGACACGTACAGCTGAAGTAGGTCTTGACCTCGGTTTCCTCAACAACCGTTTCAACCTCGGTATGACTTACTACAACCGTCTGACAATGGACAAGTATTCTGCTTTGTCATTGCCACGAACAACAGGTTTCTCTACCGTTACATACAACAATGGACAGTATCGCAATGCAGGTGTTGAGCTTGACCTCCAGGGCACACTGCTGCGCACACGCGATTTCCAGTGGACATTGAACGCCAATATCACCTACAACAAGAACACCATCGTGAAGTTGCCTGAGAACGGTTTGAAAAACAACCGTCAGGGTGGTTCAGAGGTGTACACAGGCAATGGCGACGAGACCCACTATGTAGGCGGCTATCAGGAAGGTCAGACTCCGAACAGCTTCGTAGGTTACGGCGTTGTTAAGATGGCACGTTCGCAGGCTGATATTGATGCTCTTGGTGATTATGTTGATACAGGTACATCCAATGGTGCAGCAGTATATGCCAACGAGTCTGGTCGTCAGCGTCTTTTGGCTGCAGGCTACAAGAACATTGTGCAGCTTATGCCTGGTGACTTCATCTATGAGGACCGCAACGGCGACAACTGGGTTGAGTCAAAGGACCGCAAGGTGCTCGGCAACCTTACTCCGAAGTGGACAGGTGGTTTCAACACCACATTGACATGGAAGGGTCTGTCGCTCTACGCACGCTTCGATATGGGCTTCGACTTCAAGGTGTATGACTCTAACATAGCCTTCTGGCTTGGCGAGGGTCAGGGTGCAATGGCATTCAACGACGACGTACGCAACACATGGACACCAGACAACCCCGGTGCCAAGTATCCGCGCGTGGTATGGGCTTCGCAGTACGGTACTGACAACTACATCCGTACCAACTCGTTCTTCACACAGAACGGTAGCTATTTGGCTTGCCGCGAGTTGCAGCTCTCTTACGCTCTGCCAAAGAGCATCTGTGAGAAGTTGGCTTGCCAGGGCATAACAGTATCAGTGACTGGTCAGAATTTGGGTTACATCAAGTCGTGCACAATCCCATTGCCAGACCGCACCTCTTATGTAAGCGGTAACACATCTGGTCATGGTGGTACATATAACGTGCCGCGCACACTGCTCTTCGGACTTAATGTCAAATTCTAAACAATGGTTATACACAATATTTAAATATTGATTAAGATATGAACAAATATATAAAGACATTGGCAATTGGTCTTGTGGCAGGTACAAGTGTGCTTACTACCTCTTGCAACCTTGACTATAAGCCTATCGACAACTTCAGTGCCAACTCGTTCTGGGGAAGCCAGACCGAGTTTGAAGGATTCATCACTGCCATTTCAAATCATTTCCGTGCCGCTGGTGCTACTAACGTGTTGTTCAATGCCGGTGAGTTGCGTTCAGGTGTGTTCGAGATGTCAACAATCGACGGCTCTGGTATTTATAATAGTGAGCCTATACAGAACATTTATGATGCTGACCATCCGCAGTTCAGCACCTTCGGTGGCTACTACGGCTTCATTGCCAATATCAACGAGCTTATCTATCGTTGCAACAACACCAACGTGCTCAGCGACAAGGTGAAGAACGGATTGCTCGGTATGGCTTATGGCTATCGTGCTTTCTACTATTTCCAGATGTATCGTATGTATGGCGGCGTAGTATTGCGCATCGAGCCTGATGTGATCCTTGGCAACTATGAGGCTACTCTGCTCTACAAGGGTAGAAGTACTGCTGAACAGACATTGAAGCAGATTAAGGAAGACATCCAGAAGTCGTTGGAGTACTTCGCTCAGACCGACTATGTATATAAGAGCGCAAGCAAGGACTACTACTGGACAAAGGCAGCCACAGAGATGCTTGCCGGTGAGGTTTATCTATGGTCGGGTAAGGTTGACACAGACGACCACAAGGCTAATCCTGCTGATGTGGCTACAGCTGCCACCTACTTCGACAACGTGATAAACAACTATGGCTTCGACTTGCAGGATGATTTCTACAGCGTATGGACAACACCTCACAACAAGGAGTCGATATTCAGCGTATGCTACAGCAGCGAGAACGACGGTACTTACTACACCAATCCTCCAATTCAGTTGCTTTGGTCAAGTACAACTGGTACCTCATACCTCAACTATTGGAGCAATATGGACCAGGAAGGCTGGGGACATGTTAAGGGTGTAGCCAACCGCTTTGGTCAGTGGTACGATAAGGAGACTGGCAAGTCGGCTAATATAGAGATTTGGGACAAGTGTAAGTTCGGTCCGTGCCGTTACACTTACAAGAACTCACTCTACTATCAGTTTGACGAGAAAGACTCACGTGTGAATATGTTCTATCCGCAGTGGAACCTCACTCAGGAGGAGCGTAACAACAATGTTAAGTATCTTGAGAACTTCGACCCGAAGGATGGCAAGCATAAGTTGGCTGGTACATTCGTTTGCAAGTTCCGTCCGAAGATACCTAACGGCAGCAGTTACTATCAGATGGTTGTTGATATGCCTATCTATCGTTTGGCTATGGCTTATCTGTATGCCGCTGAATGTGCCAACTATGCTGGCGACAACGCTGGTGTAGTGAAGTACATCAATAAGATACGTGAGCGTGCTTATGGCGACAAATGGGATGAGGACGTTTATGGCTACAAGGCAGGCGACTTCAAGGCCAACGAGACCGCTCTGATGCGTGAGTGGGATAAGGAGTTCGTAGCTGAGGGTCAGCGCTGGTGGAACCTCCGTCGTCTGACAACCGTTAAGGGTGGCTCGCAGAAGGATCACTTCGTATTCCAGCCTGAGGGATGTCTTGGCTTTGGTCTTGACACAGCCAAAAATCCATGGATGGTTGACATCAACGGCAACCTTATAGAGACAAATGTTCCTGTGCTGAACGGAACAACCCAGGATGAGCACCTGCTCCTCTGGCCGCTCGACAAGGGCTTGTTGGGTTCAGACGCGGAATTGGCTGACCAGCAGAACCCTGGCTATACAGTGAAGCCAAAACAATAGTAAAATAGGAATATAAATATGTGAAAGTTTGCAAGTCATCCGCTTGTCTTGAAATAGCATGTCGCAAGCATGCGCTGGCTTGACTATCAGAAACGGAAGCATGCGAGAACCTTTGGTAGGCGTATCAAATGCTTCTGTTTTTATTTTCTCCATTTTGGGAGAACTCGTTTATAGATGGTTTATATGGTTAGGGGGCTAAATAGCGTATTTAGCCCCCTTTTTAGTTGTTCATTTTTTATTAGTTGACTTATTAACATTGTGTTTTTATGTTAAAAAAATACATGTTTCGTTGATTAAATTTGTATATTAAATTTAAAAAACATACTTTTGCCCCCGTAAAACCACTACTAAAGCATTTAATAGATTAAAATTACCTATAAACCTACAATTTAAAAATTATGGAAATTGCAAAGAATTGTCCATCACGATTCCCGGTAGGGAAGTGCGCGGTGGCATCGCTTGCTATGGGTATGTTGCTTTGCGCAACTAACGCATCGGCAGCCGATGAATTAGCACGTTCAGTTTATTCTACTACCATGACACAGCAAAACGAGCAGGTGACTGGTCGCGTTGTTGACGCTAACGGAGAGCCTCTTATTGGCGTTAGCGTTGTTGAAAAAGGAAACAAGAGCAACGGTTCCGTAACAGACATTGACGGAAAATTCTCAGTTCGCGTTTCTTCAAAATCTACACTCGTAATTTCTTACGTAGGCTACAAGACTCAGGAAGTTGCAGTAAACGGTCGCAAGACAGTTGAGGTTACTCTTGCAGAGGATGCAGAGTTGCTCAGCGACGTTGTTGTAATCGGTTACGGTGTTGTAAAGAAGGCCGACTTGGCAGGCTCTGTTGCCGTGATGGACAACAAGGCTTTCAAGGATCAGCCTATCACTCAGGCTTCTGACGCTCTCAACGGTCGTATGGCTGGTGTGAATGTAGCTTCAGACGGTATTCCTGGCGGTTCGGTTAAGATTCGTGTTCGCGGTGCCAACTCTATCACAAAGAGCAACGATCCTTTGTACGTAGTTGACGGCATGGTACGTGAGTCGGGTCTCGACGGCATCAACCCTGAGGATATCCAGAGCATGCAGGTGTTGAAGGATGCTTCTTCTACTGCTATCTACGGTTCGCGTGGTGCCAACGGTGTTGTTATCGTTACAACAAAGACCGGTAAGAAGGGCGAAAGTCACATTATATTCGATGCTTCATACGGTACTTCAAAGGCAACCAATCTGCCTAAGATGATGAGCACAAAGGATTATGCTCAGGCTTTGGTAGACTATGCCGGCAAGACAGAGAATGAAGTTAAGGATTTCTTGAACGGTACTAACCCTGGTGTTGACTGGGTAGATACAATGTTCCGCACCGGTCAGACTCAGAACTACAAGCTCGTATTCACAAAGGGTACAGACGGCATGCAGTCGTATGTATCTGCTAACTATATGAAGAACGAAGGTACACTTGAGGGTAGCCAGTATGAGCGTTTTGCTGCTAAGGCTAACATCAAGACAAACCTTACAAAGTGGCTCGACGTTACTGTCGACCTTAACGCTTCTCGCGGTATAGGTAAGGGTGTGGCAAGCCTTCCTGGCACAACAAACAACCCATTGTGGATTGCCTTCAACTCATCTCCTGCAATGAACATGTACGACCAGAACGGTAAGTATGCACAGGATATGTATGGCACAATCGAGCCTAACGCATACGGTATGCTCGTAGGCAACCAGAGCGAGCGCCGCAACGACGTATTCAATGGTCATATCGACTTGCAGTTCAATATTCTCCCGGGCTTGACCTTCACATCAAGCAATGGTGTTGACTATATGAACCATACTGGATACAGTCTTACTTCAGGTAAGGTTTCACGTACAGGCCAGGCTGACATGGGCAACAGCAACTCACAGCGCACATTGCTCCAGTCAACCAACAACCTTACATATACCAACTCATGGGGTGACCACCACCTTACAGCTACCGGCGTATGGGAGGCAACAAAGAGCACCACTACAAACATGGGTATAACAGGCTTGAACCTTGTTACCGAGAACGTAGGTTGGTGGAATGCCGAGAACGCACGTACTCAGAAGGCTTCTAACGGTTTCTCTGAATGGACACTTCTCTCAGGCGTAGGTCGTGTAATGTACAACTTCGCTGACAAGTATATGGTTACCGGTACGTTCCGTGCCGACGGTTCAAGCCGCTTCACCAACAACAAGTGGGGTTACTTCCCGTCAATCGCAGGTGCATGGACCGTTACTAACGAGAAGTTTATGGAAAGCTCACGCGACGTACTGAGCAACTTGAAGATTCGCGCAAGCTATGGTATCATTGGTAACCAGGACATCACTCCGTACTCTACACTTGCATTGCTTTCAACTACCAATACATACTATGGAGTTGCCAATCCTTCTGTAGGATATAAGCTCGACAGAATTGCTACTCCAGACATCAAGTGGGAGAAGACAAAGCAGTTTGACCTTGGTGTTGACTTCGGTTTCTTCAACAACCGTTTGGAGGTGAGCCTCGACTACTTCAACAAGCAGACAAGCGACGCTCTCCTTTCTACTACAACATCTAACGCATTGGGTGGCTTCACCTATATGGCTAATCTCGGTAAGGTAGCCAACCAGGGTATGGACATCACTGTAAATGCCCGCGTCATCGAGACTAAGGACTTCCAGTGGCAGACCTCTATCAACGGTACATACTTGAAGAATGAGGTTAAGAAACTTACAGACCAGCAGCCAGTTATCCACACTGGTAGCTTCCAGTCGGTAGTAGTAGAGCCTTGTATCATCAAGGAAGGTGAGGCACTCGGTTCGTTCTACGGACAGGAGTGGGCAGGCATTGACAGCGAAGGCTATGACACATACTGGTCGACAAACGAGGCTGGCGAGCGTGTAGCCGTTAGAAATCCTAAGGATTCAGACCGTAAGGTGCTCGGCAAGTCAACACCTGACTTCACACTCGGATGGAACAACACCGTAAGCTACAAGAACTGGAGCCTCAATGCATTCTTCAACTCTGCATTTGGCGTACAGCGTCTTAACGCTCTCCGCTTTGCCATGAACTCAAAGATTGGTAACTCTCGTATGTTCACCGATGCTGACTTCCTCAAGGAGATTGGCAAGACAATGCCAAACCCGAACGTTGCCAACAACAACTACATCGGTGCTTCGTCTAAGTGGGTTGAGAATGCTAACTACTTCCGTTGCGAGAACATCACATTGGCTTATGATATGCCGAAGAGCATGACTAAGTTTGCTGATATCCGTTTGAGCTTCAGCGTTCAGAACCTCTTCACAATCACTAACTACAAGGGTTCTAACCCTGCTGGTTACAACGGTGACGGTGATGCTACTGGCGGTATTGACTGCGGTACTTACCCGACTCCGAGAACATTCACTTTCGGTGCAAGATTCAACTTCTAAACAATTAAAGGAAACATTAGTCATGAAAATTAATATATTACCGGGCTGCCTCCTCGCAGCTTCAATGTTGCTGACAACATCATGTAGCGACTTCCTTACAGAGGACCCAAAAGGACAGTTGACCAATGAGACACTGTTCAAGACAAAGGCCGACCTCGACCTTGCTGTAAACTCATTGTATTCTAACGTACAGGGATTCCAGTGCAACTCTAACACTATGATTGTTCAGTGTATGGGTGACGACGTGACATCGACAACTGGTTCAAACAAAGCTGCTTATCTCTCGGCTGACGCTTTTGAGGCTCCGACTGATTTGAAGGGTGTTAACGACCTTTGGAGCTGGTACTACAATATCATCAAGGCTTCGAACTACGTTCTCGACTGCGCCAAGTTTATGAAGGCTGATATGTCTGAACTGGGCGAGCAGCTTGGACAGGCTTACTTCTGGCGTGCATACGCTTACTACGGACTTGTACGCACATGGGGTCCTGTACCTATATCGCCAGAGGAGGTTATCTCAGTTGACCTTAAGAACAATACAGACGAGATTCCTTGCGCATCAGTAGAGGAACTTTACAACTATATCGTAAAGAGCTTGCAGGCTGCTGAGGCTTGCAACTTGCCAGAGACATATTCGAGTGCGCCTAAGCATCTTGGCGATGCTAACGTATACGTTTCGGCACAGGCTGTCAAGTCAATGCTCGCTTCGGTATACATGTCAATGGCAGGCTATCCTCTCAAGAAGAGCGAATACTACGCACTTGCTGCTGACAAGGCTAAGGAAGTTGTTGATGCTGTAAAGGCACGCAACGTACAGACTCTGCTTCCTAACTGGAACAGCGTATATAGCTATGGCAACGACAACCACAACGAGTGTATCCTCGGCATCTACTACAATGCCAACACCGGTAGCTGGGGTTGGGACGACTCACAGCTGACTTGCTGCCATGTTCCCGGATCATTGCCATGGGGCGGTTGGGGTGACTTCCTCGCTGAGCGCTATTTCTGGTCGAAGTATCCGGCAGGACCTCGTAAGGATGCCGTTTATGCTAAGACATTCCTCACTGGTGAAGGCAACAACGTAGACTGGTGGGCTACTATGGATGGCGAGCCTTACTATAAGGTTAAGGGCGAAGACGGAAAGGACAAGACCAATGCCGTATTCTCTGACTACCGTCCGATGTTCACAGGCTTCTCTGTAAACTGTGACGAAAAGGGTTCGCCGCTCAAGATTGATTTCGATTGTACAAAGCCTCTCTATGCTGGTATGACTCTTGGCAAGCGCCACCAGCTCATCCGCTACGCAGAGGTGCTCTGCTGGTTTGCTGAGTCGGCTGCCCGCTCAGGCAAGTATATCAATGAGGCTAAGGAAGCCTTGAAGCAGATTCGTTCACGTGCATACAGCGACCCAGCTGCTGTATCTGCTATCGACGGTATGTCAAACGATCAGCTTGCTGAGGCTGCTTACAACGAGCACAGATATGAGGTTGCCGGCAACGTTCTTGGTATGGTTACATGCCGTGAGGACGAGTTCCGTATGGAGCGTCTGCAGGATGTATTCAACTATCGTGTTGGTCCTCAGAGCGATGTTCTCGTTCCTGCTGGTACTGTTACACACAGCCAGACTGCCAAGGGTGAGCCGTTTGAATATACTCTGAAGGAAGACCTCGTTCTTCCGGAGAACATGCAGGTGACTGGTGCTTGGAAGGGTGAAAACTCGGTTTACCATATCTATCCTCCAACAGAGGTAGAGCGCAACCCGAACTTGAAGCGTTAGTTTAGTAAGTATATAGTAAGTAATGAATGAAAATCGGCAAGCCAGACCTTGTAAAGGTCGCGGCTTGCCGATTTTTATTGTTTTTCTTTTTTCAATTATTCCTTTATTCTTTCAGTTCGTAGAACTTCACCCAGTCAATTTCCATTTCAACGGGCAATTGCTTGTGGTCGGCTTTGCCAACCCATGAGCCTTCTATCTGCATATCGATGAGCAGGTAGAACGGACGATTGAAGGGGAACTGTCCTTCCTTGTCGGTCTGTATGCGAGGGTAAGCGAAGTAGCGGTCGCCGTTGACTGAGAACACTATTGAGTCGGGCAACAGTTCTACGCCGTATGTGTTGTATCCTTCGCGGTCGATAGAGTGGGTCTTGCCGTGAGGCGGTGTGTCCTGTAGTTTGAGGTTGTAGGTGTAGTTGGTGTGTATGGTCTGATAGGCAATGTTGTCGTGATTGAGATGCTCCATTATGTCTATTTCGCCTCCGTGAGGCCACTGAATGTCTTCGTCGGGCATCATCCATATTGCAGGCCATGCTCCCTGTGCGCTGCCAAGCTTGGCTCTCACCTCTACCTTGCCGTACTTGACGGTGCGCTTGTGTTTGGTGTAGAGTCCGCCAGTGACAAACTGTGCTGTGTCGGCTTCGTGATTGGTGTTGACAGCGCCACGCAGTATGAGTTTGCCGTCGCGCACAGCATAGAGCGAGTCGGCAGGCGACATGTAGCGTTTCCAGTCGGCACCGGCACTGCGAGGAATCTTGGTCCACGAGCGGCTGTCGAATGTCTTGCCGTTGAAGTGGTCTTGCCATACGAGGCGATACTTGTGGGGTGTGGATGCAAACGACGCCACGCTGAGCGCCAATGCGATAAGGGTAGTCAGGATTTTCATTTGTTTAAGTAGTAAAGTTATTATACATAAAAAAAGAGCCGAACCCCGGCTGAGGTTCGGCTCCTATAATTATTTAGAGATAATGTTGTCTCTGCCTTGTTTGATTAGAGGTTCGGGTTGAGCTCGTTCCACTTCTCAACAGCCGGTACGATGCCAAGCTCTACGATCTCATCGCGCATCTTGCAGAGGTGCTCGTAAGACTTAGCGAGGCTTGCCATCTCCTCCTCAGTGCCAGCAGGCTCTGTGAAGTGAACGCCAGTCTTGTCGATAGTAGTAGGCATAGCCA
>OIZO01000181.1_pt1 | contig 49258 bp, 37 predicted proteins | sample 1588551 | NCBI WGS metagenome assembly OIZO01 (sample SAMN03283271) | human gut metagenome | biome: human-associated habitat; material: feces | host: Homo sapiens | place: Peru | collected 2012 | reverse complement strand
AGTGTATAAACGCCTACGCCCTGTAAGGGCAAAAGTATGGGCGAATGGTTGGCTTATACTTTTGCCCTTACAGGTAGGGTGTTCAAAATAGGTGTTTTTAGCGAGACTAAAAAATGTCTATTTTGAGCGGTCGTAAACTTGTCGTTATTTAATATTTTAAGCATAAGATAATCCTTTGAAAATTTGCTCAAATCGCTGATTTTTAGTAACTTTATAACAATAAAATAACTAAAATCAGAAATATCCATGGCAAAAAAAGATACCAGCATCAACCTAAAAAAACGTCTCAAAAACACCAATGCCAAACTAAAGCGCAGAGATGATAAAATTGCTCGCTTGGAGGCAAAGGTTGCGCAGATGGAAGCAGATGCTAAAAAAAAGCCTCAGCCCAAACTATGGACCGAGTTCTTCAGAATATTCCAAAAGGATTCCAAGGCATCAGTTCTCAGAGTTCGTTGTCAGGTATGCAATTACGCTCAGATGCGAAACAAACTGCAGTACTCGAGACATTGTTAAGGCTATTGAAAGATTAGCAGATCTTACATTCGGCCTTGTGGATAATGTACCATCCTATAACACTATAGATTATTGGACTCGCAAGTGTGGTTTGGACGAGTTGAAGCATACGCCAGAGGCTTTAAAGGATATTGACTATGCAGTAATAATAGATGAATGCATGATGATAGGCAGCGAAAAATTACTCCCCGTATTTGCCGTGCCAGCCGAACATCATGGTCGTCCGTTGCAGCTTGATGACATCAGGGTCATTGGGTTTAACGTGCAACCTGGGTGGATAGCTCAGACTGTACATGAGACTTTGGAATCCAACATACTTACCATAGGCAAAAAACCTAAGTACGTGATTACTGACAATGACTACAAAATGCGTAAAGCCGTAGCACTTTCTGACTATACTTGGCATCGCGATATTAGTCACACTCTTGCCATGTTCATGGAACGTGTCTATAAATATGATACTGAGTTTGTGGCTTTTAACAAGAGAATGGCAACTTGTAAAAAACAGTATTGCATGAAGGAAGTTGCTTACCTCCAATCTCCTTCACAACGAACAAAGGCAAGATTCATGAATCTTTCAGATAATGTAAATTGGGCTAACACGATGTTGTATATGTTTAATAGACTCAACCCATATGAACAAGAAATATTCTCATTCATACCTATGTATGCTTCTCTAATAGAGGAGCTGAAAGAAACAGTTTCATATATCCATAGCATAGAGAAGGAAATGAAACATAATGGATTGAGCAAGAAAACAATTGCAACATGTAAGAGGCAGGTGTCCCTAACGTTCATGCGTGGAAATGACAGAATGAGAAAGGTCGGTCAGCAGATTATTGACTATCTCGCGCAAGAGGAACGACTGCTTAAAAATGAAGAAGTCGTCCACAACTCTTCCGATGTCATTGAATCTGCCTTTGGAATAGTAAAATTTATACAGTCTCCCAACAGGTTGAATGGTGTAACTACGCTAATATTACATCTTCCTGTAATTCTAGCTTTTGCCGGAAAATCTGTTTCAAGGGACTATAACGTCAAAGAGCGCTTATGCAAAACAAAGATTAAAGACATAACCCTATGGAAAAATGAAAACCTAATGGAGAACCTTGTCAGTAGACGAATTAAGACACTCAAGGTCGCTTGAAAATGGTCTCGATGTTTTTTTAATTTTGAACACCCTACCTTACAGGGCGTAGGGAATGGGGACATGGTACCCAGGGCGTTGCCCTGGGCTCTGGACTTGTTGGGCTTTCAGCCCGCGCAGGGCCGCAGACAAGGCTTTTTCCGCATAATCTTCACCAACTTAATATTTCAATTTTGAACACCCTACCTTTCAGGGGCGCTATCATCTGGTGTTCCTTTATTCCATCCCTTCGTTGCTCTGAAATTCCTTGTTTTGCGGGTCTTCAGACGCTGGCAGTTTTTCAATCTTCTGTCCGTCGAGATTCTTACGTGCATATCGGCTCACGCTGAGAATCATGCCGAAGTAGACACTGTTGATGATGGTGGACGTTCCGCCGCGGCTAATGAGCGGCAGTGGTTGTCCCGTGATGGGAAATAGTCCGACGGCCACGAGCATGTTCACCATTGCCTGTATGACCAGCAAAATGGCCAGTCCCATCGTGAGGTAGGCGGGGAAGTTTCGTTCGCACATACTGGCAATTCGTCCCGCTCGGAAGAGGAGGATGATATAGAGGAAGGCAACGAAGACGGCACCTATCACGCCCATTTCCTCAATGATGATGGCGTAGATGAAGTCGGAGTAAGCCTGCGCCAGATGGTCGCGTTGCTCCGAGTTTCCAGGCATCTTTCCGATCATGTTGCTCGAGGCGATGGCGATTTTCGCCCGCGCCTCTTGTGCGTGGTCGCGTAGGTATATGGTGTCGGACATAGCTTTCTTATCCGTCGTGTGGTCTTTCAAGCGGTCAACCCAGGTTGAGGCGCGGTGGAGCACCTTACTTTCGTCCAGTTGTTCTTTGGGGAGAATCGTTACGACGGTCGTGAGCAAGATAACGCCGAGCAGACACACGCCGACGATTTTTCCCAACTGCTTCGTGGGGACGCGCCCGATGAACATCATGACGAAGACGGTGGCGAAGAGCAGGGCCGCCGTGGAAAGGTTTTCCGTGACGATGAGGGCGCAGGTGAGGCAGGTGGCGAAGAGGATGATTTTCATGGCCCTTTTGTCGGCCCCTTCCTCCGTCTGTCCGAAGGAGAGGATGAGCGCCACGAAGAGAACCAGAGCGCCCTTGGCGATTTCAGAAGGCTGGAACTTGATACCGAAATTGAGCCATCGTGCACCGTCGTTCTCCTTTGCGCCGATGATGAGCGTCAGAATGAGAAGGAAGATGCTGATGGGATAGAGGAAAACCCCGAGCTTGAAGAATCGGCAGGGAATGGAGTGAATCACCCAGACAACGGCGGTTCCGATGCCCAGGAAGATGGCTTGCTTGAAGAGCGGGGCCATGAAGTCGCCGCTCTTATAGCTCAAGGAACTTCCTGCGCTGTAGACCTCTATGAGGGAAATCATGCAGAGCCAAAAATAAATGGCCCAGATGACCAGGTCGCCTTGAAACAGGCGCTTGGATGATAGTGACATGGCTTCTTGTTGAGTTTCAGATGTAATAATAAATCAGAGCACTTGCTCGTTGGAAATGGAAGCGCATGCTGCTTGATGGCGGCTCATTAAGTAATGGTCAAAAATAATCAACCATTACTAAGCTTTCATTTCTCTGACACGTGCCTTAAACTGCTCGCCTCTGTCTTCCATATTGTGGAAGAGGTCGAAGCTGGCGCAACAGGGGCTGAGGAGCACCGTGTCGCCCGCCTGGGCCATTTCCGCGCAGGCTTTCACGCAGTCGGCCATATTGTGCGTGTCGGCCACGGGAAGACCGAGGTGGTCGAAATTCGCATGCAGTTTGGCATTGTCGGCACCGAGATAAACCAAAGCGCGGCATTTCTGCTTCACGTAAGGCATGATTTCCGCGTAGTCGTTGCCCTTGTCCTTTCCGCCGATGATGAGCACAACAGGTGTGCGCATGCTTTCGAGGGCGCAGTTGCAGGCATCGACGTTGGTGGCCTTCGAGTCGTTGACATATCTCACGCCGTTGACCTCGCAAACGTATTCCAAGCGGTGTTCAACGCCCGGGAAGTCGGCCAGTCCTTCGCGCACCTTGCTGGCAGGAGCGCCAGCGGCGAGCGCCGCCATAGCAGCGGCCAGACAGTTTCTCAAGTTGTGCTTACCAGGCAGTGAGAGTTCGGCCATCGGCATTTCAAACGCCACGGGACTCGTGATGCGGAACGTGTCGCCATCGGCACATCCTTCAGCCCCCGCCTGCGGTTGATCGGCAAAGGGAAGCACGCGGCTTTTGAGGTCGTATTTCTTCAATTCCGTCGGCACGTGCTCGTCGCCCGTCCAATAGATAAAGGCGTCGTCGGCCTGCTGGTTGCGTATGATGCGCATTTTCGCGTCGACGTAGTTTTGCATGCAGAAGCCGTAGCGGTCGAGGTGGTCGGGCGTGATGTTGAGCAACACGGCCACGTTTGCGCGGAAGTCAAACATGTCGTCGAGCTGGAAAGAAGAGAGTTCGATGACATACCATTCGTGGGGCGTTTCAGCCACTTGCAGCGCCAAGCTGTGGCCGATGTTTCCTGCCAGTCCGACATCGTAGCCTGCCTTCTTGAGAATGTGATAGATGAGCGATGTCGTGGTTGTCTTGCCGTTGCTGCCTGTGATGCACACCATGCGTGCCTTCGTATAGCGTGCGGCAAATTCAATCTCACTGATGACTGGGATGTTCTTCTCTTTCAGTTTGAGAATCATCGGCGCGTCTTCCGGAATGCCAGGGCTTTTGATGACCTGGCTGGCCGAAAGGATGAGTTCGGGCGTGTGGTGTCCCTCTTCCCATTGTATGTTTCTGCGTGTGAGTTCTTCTTTATAGTGGTCTTTGATGTGTCCCATGTCGGAAACAAACACGTCGTGGCCTTCCTTTTGTGCCAGAATGGCGGCACCGACACCGCTTTCAGCGGCGCCAAGTATAACTGTTCTCATCGTTTTATTGAGTTATCTGATTTTGAGCGTGATGATGGTGGCGGCAGCCAGCAGAATGGTCACAATCCAGAAGCGGATGGTGATTTTCGACTCGTGCCAGGCACCGTGCGGCCAGTTTTTGAACACGTAGGAGCAGGTGGGGTCGAGCTGGCTGGGAAGCACGCGGAAATTATCGTGGATTGGCGTGCGCTTGAAGATGCGGCGGCGCAGACCCTTGCGTTTGCTGGATTTGAAATATTCCACTTGCAGAATCACGCTGAGGCTCTCGACGAGGAAAACGCCGCAGAGAATCGGAATGAGGAGTTCCTTATGAATGATGATGGCCAAAACGGCGATGACGCCGCCGATGGTCAGCGAGCCCGTGTCGCCCATGAAAATCTGGGCGGGATAGGCGTTATACCACAGGAAACCGATGAGCGCACCGACCATAGCGCAGATGTAAATCACGAGTTCTTGCGAGCCAGGGATGTACATGATGTTCAGGTAGCTGGCAAAGTCGATGTGGCTCGACACGTAGGCCAGAATGCCCAAGGCGATGCAGATGATGGCCGAGTTTCCCGCCGCCATGCCGTCCATGCCGTCGTTGAGGTTGGCGCCGTTGCTCACGGCTGTGATGACAAAGATGGTCACGAGGACGAAGAGAATCCAGCCAGCTTGCGTCTTATATTTTCCGCAGAACGACATGATTTCCGTGTAGTCGAGGTTGTTGCCCTTCACGAAGGGGATGGTGGTCTGCGTTGACTTCACGGCCTGGCTCTTGTGGACCACTTCCGTGCGTGCGCCGCTTTGGTGTTGCACCTCAACGTTTTCGCGCACAACGGCATCGGGGCTGAAATACAGCACGAGGCCAACGAGCAGACCGAGAGTGACCTGTCCGAGAATCTTGAATCGTCCGGCCAGTCCGTCCTTATTCTTCTTGAAAATCTTGATGTAGTCGTCGAGAAATCCCAAAAGTCCCAGCCACACGGTCGTGACGAGCATGAGAATCATGTAGATGTTGCGCAGACGTCCCAAAAGCAGGCAGGGAACGAGCACCGACACGATGATGATGATGCCGCCCATCGACGGCACGTTGATTTTCTGAACGCCAAACGGGTCGACAGAGGCGTCGCGTTGGGTTTCACTGATGTGGTGGCGCTTCATCCATTTGATGAAGTATTCACCGAACCATGCCGACACCACGAGGGCTATCATCAGCGCCAGCAGGGCGCGGAAGGATACGTACGACCAGAGATTTGAACCCGGAACGCCGAATTGTTCCAGGAATCGAAAGAAATAGTATAACATTATTCGGTTGGTTTACAATGGTATGTAGTGGAACCATTACTAAATGGGGCTTATGCTTACGCCGTCGCTCTGTCGTTATTCAATGCCGAAGGCGGCACGCACTTCTTCGTGGTCGTCGAAATGGTGTTTCACGCCTTTCACGTCTTGGTAAGGTTCATGTCCCTTTCCAGCCACGAGAATCACGTCGCCCTTCTGCGCCATCATGGCGGCGGCGCGGATGGCTTCGCGTCGGTCAACGATGCTGATCACCTTCTTTTTCTGTTCCTCGTCGAGTCCCGCCAGCATGTCGTTGATGATGTCTTGAGGTTCTTCGAAGCGCGGGTTGTCGCTCGTGATGATCACGCGGTCACTGCCGTTGGCAGCTTCGCGTGCCATGAGCGGCCGTTTTCCCTTGTCGCGGTTGCCGCCCGCTCCGCAGACGGTGATGACCTGTCCATTTCCTTTGACAATGTCGTTGATGGCCGACAACACGTTGGCCAGAGCATCGGGCGTGTGGGCATAGTCGATGACTGCGCTGAAGCCCTTTGGCGAGCGGATGGCCTCAAAGCGGCCGTTGACAGGATGCAGTTCGGAGAGCACGCGCAACACCTCCGTTGGCTCGTGTCCGAGGCAGATGGCCGCCCCGTAGACCGCCAGAAGGTTTGACACGTTGAAGCGTCCCACGAAGCGTACGCTCACTTCCTGTCCGTCGATGTTAAGCAACATGCCTTCGATGCTCTCTTCAAGAATGCGTCCCTTGAAGTCGGCTGCCGTTCTGGTGGAATACGTCTTCACCGTTGCGGCCGTGTTCTGCACCATAACCATGCCGTTTTTGTCGTCGGCATTGGTGATGGCAAAGGCGTCGGCGCTGAGGTTGTCGAAGAACGCTTTCTTGGCGTCGCGGTAGTTTTCAAACGTCTTGTGATAGTCAAGGTGGTCGCGCGTCAGATTGGTGAAGAGCGCCCCTTTGAACTTCAAGCCACCGATGCGCTTCTGATGGATGGCATGCGAGCTGCATTCCATGAAAGCATAGGTGCATCCAGCCGCCACCATATCGCCGAGCAGGCGGTTGAGGGTGATGGGGTCGGGCGTGGTGTGTTCCGTTGGGACAGCTTCACCGTCGATGTAGTTGCAGACAGTGGAGCAGAGGCCGCATTTGTAGCCGAATTTGCGGAACATGTCGTAGAGCAGCGTCGCGATGGTGGTCTTTCCGTTGGTGCCAGTCACGCCGACGAGCGTCAGGTGGCTGCTCGGGTCGCCATAGAACTGGGTGGCCACTTTCCCGACAGCGTCTTCCGTGTCGGCCACGCGAACGAAGGTGACGCCTTCTGGACGCTCCGCTGGGATGGGCTCACTCACCAAAATCGCTTTGGCACCGTTTTCAATCGCTTTGCCGATGAAGGCATGGCCGTCGGCCTGCGTGCCTTTGACGGCAACAAATAAGTCGCCCGGCTTTACCAGGCGGGAATCCATGTTCACGCCTGAGATGTTCTCTTCAAGCGAACCGCCAACTTCCAGCGGTTTCACTTTCTTTAATACGTCTGATAATATCATGTGGTATTTCTCTATGTGTTTGACTTGAACCAGCATCGGCTGCCAGACCATTCCTTAGGTCGCAGGCTTCCTCCGCGGTTCAAGCTTTCTTTTTCTTGTCTTTTGCAGCCGTGGCCTTGGGCTTTTCCGCCGTTGGCTTTTTGCTTGGCTGCGGTTTTTCCTTGCGTTTTTCGGCGGCGGCAGGTTTCTTTTCAGATTTCCTTTCCGGCTTGGCTTCCGGTTTCTTTTCCGGTTTGTTTTCCGCCGTGGCATTCTCCTCGTGGGTCGGTTCCGAAGGTTGTGCCGGCTGCGCCGCTGGAGCAGGTTGGGTGTGTCGGGCAACCGTTTGCTTATGCTCCGTGTCGAGCGTCAGCGTCACAGTTTCTCCGTGTTTGATGGAATGTCCCGCGCCCAGACTTTGCAGTTTTACGCGCCCCATGCCCTTGCATTTCACGCGCAGTCCGAGCGCTTCAAGACGGCAGACGGCGTCGCGCAGTCCGTATCCCACCACGTCAGGCATCACGTCGGTCTGCTCCGTTGTTCGAGTATATTCCATTTTGTTGTCCACGCGGTGTACGCTGCCCCAAACCGTTTGCCCGTTGTTGGCAAACTCCCCGTTGGTTGGCAGTCCCACCATGTCAAAGAGGCGCGTCGTCACCGTCATATTGCCGTTGAGACACACCGTTGAGTGTTCGTGTGTCGTGTCGCGGGCAGCGGTGTAGTCGTTCACGTGGTTGCGTGCCATGACCGACTCGGCCACTTTGCGGAACACCGGGCCACACATGCCACCGCCCGAGGCCGGCGCCGGTTTGCGGATGCAGACGATGCAGGAATAGAGCGGTTTGTCATACGGGAAGTATCCCGCAAAGGTAATGAAATATTCTGAGGTTTTCCCTCCTCCCGTCCAAATCTGTGCCGTACCTGTTTTTCCGGCCACGGGGAAGAGTTTGGAAGCCGCGGGCTTGCCCACGCCAACCGTTGTCACGTTGCGCAGACATTTCTGCACGTCGCGTACAGCCTCATCCTTCGCCATGTGTTCGCGGAGCACCTCCACGGGAAATTCCTTCACCACTTCGCCGTTTCTCAAGATGGCCTTGACGATGCGCGGGCGCACCATGCGTCCGTTGTTGGCAATGCCGTTGTAGAAGTTGAGCGTGTTGATCGGCGTGATTTGCGTTTCATATCCGATGCTCATCCAGGGCAGTGTGGTGGCCGACCAATAGGCGCCTTCGCCTGGGCGGCGGATGCGCGGTTTCATATATCCCGGAATGGGGATTTTGAGGTCTTCGGCCGAGCCGATGCGGTACAGGCCGTCGACAAACTTGCGCGGGTTGTCGTGGTAGGCGCGGTTGACGAGCACACTGACACCCACGTTGGAGGATTTGCCGATGATGTCTTCAGCCGTCAGGACGCCGTAGCCTCCTGAGCGCCAGTTGTGGTCCTTCATCTTGCGGTTTCCGAAGTTGTAGATGCCGCCAGCGATGTCCACCTGGTCGGTGATTTTAATCAGTCCGTCGTCAAACCCAACGAGGAACGACTGCGGCTTGAACACAGAGCCTGGTTCGTAGAGGTCCGTCACGGCTAAGGCGCGGTCTTCGTGATAGGTGCCGTCTTTGTGGCGTGAGAGGCTCGACATCGCCTTGATGTCGCCCGTTGCCACCTCCATGAGGATGCAAACGCCCGAAATGGCGTCGATTTCAGAGAGTTTCTCTTCCAATGCCCGCTCAACAATCTGCTGCATGTTGACATCGAGCGTTGTCTGCACGTCGCATCCGTCCTCCACGGGGCGGTCGATGATGGGCAGACCGCGGTTCATCACCTTCTGGTAGTGGTATTCGCCGTCGCGTCCTCTGAGCACAGAATCAAACGAGAGTTCCAAACCATAGCGCGGCGTGTCCTTGAATTTGCCGACGGTGCAATTTGCCAGGTCGCCGTAAGGCCGCGTGCGCATGTCGATTTTGATGGGGTTGAGGCTCGACGTATATTTGAAGAGCGGCAATTTCTTCACCTCCGTATAGTCGATATAAGAGATGATGCGGTTTTCGCGTTTCTTCAAAGGCAGTGTCGTCACTTCTTTCACGTACACTGGCCAATATTTGCTCTCCTTCTTGCGTCCTTCAAGCAAGTGCGCCTTGAGCTTTTCGGGAATGATGTCTGGGAAAATCCGGTGCATCCCCTCGCAGATGGCGTTGATGTTGTTGTAGAGCGCCGTGTCGCGGCGGTATTGGTCTCTGCGGCGGATGGCCGTGTCTTTCTCCGACGACATATAGTCGAGGCGCAATTCATATTCCGGCAGTGAGGCCGCAAGGATTTCGCCGTTGGCCGCCAAAATGTTTCCGCGCTTGGCATAGAGCGGGCGGCCGAGTTTAACTGGTATTTTCCCCATGGTCATCCAGCGTTCGCGTTCGACCGTCATGATATATACAGATTTGCATACGGCTGAAACGCCAGCGAGCGTCAGCATGAGCACCACGAGAAAATAGCGTGGCATGGTTTTTTTGCTTTGAAAGTTCATGTCTTTTTACCTCTAAAGTTTGGTTATTGCTTATGTTTTAATTCTCTTCAACGCTGTCGACGGGCAGATAATAGGAAGATTTTGTTGACGTGCGCAACGTGGTGTCGCTCAGGTTCTCTTCTACACTGCTGCGCATGGAATATTCCGTCAGTTCGCTGGAGATGGTGAGCGCCTTAAATTTGCGGTCGTTGAGCTGCTTGCTGAGGTCTTCGCGGCGGATTTCCTCGCGCTGGAAGGCATAGCGGTTGCTGATGTAGATGATGGCCAAAACGCAAAGTAGGATGAAATAGCCAATCTGGCGCCGGAAGCGCTTGCTGCCGAAGATGTCGCCGCCGAGCAGACTGCGCAGCGAAATGTCGAAATCCTCGTCTTCATCGGCGAAATGCCGGAAGGCGCGGCGTGCGCGTTCTTTCTTGTCTTCCTTCTTCCGCTTCTTCTCTTCTTTCCTCTCTGCGGCCTCGTCTCTGGCCTCATCTTCTTTGCCGTGTTTCGCTTTCTTACCCTTGGGCGGCAGCGGTTCGTCGGCCTCGTCTGTTTCGTCAGCCCTGTAAATCGGCTCGGCGAAAGCCGGTTTATCGTCCGTTTGCCCGTTGGCAGGCGAGCTCTCGGCATTTTCCTGTCCGCTGCCTTTCATGGCGCGTCTCAGCATCTCGTTGAAAGCCTCCCCACGGGAATTGTTGTTCGATTCGTCTTTCTTCATCTGTTCGTGTCTACTACTTTGATTTATTGTAATGGTAAGTAGGTGCCTGTATTGGATTGAAGCGGCGTTGGTGCACCATTTCGCGCGTCACACCTTTTCGGCAATGCGGAGCTTTGCACTGCGGCTGCGGGGGTTTCTCTCCTGTTCCTCGGCCGTCGGCACAATCACCTTGTTGTTGACAGGGCGCATGGGGCTCAAGCGGTTGCCAAAGAAATCCTGTTCCACCTTCCCCTCGATGTTTCCCGCCCGCATGAAGTTTTTGACCATGCGATCTTCGAGCGAGTGGTAGGTGAGCACCGTTAGGCGTCCGCCGGGGCGTAACACGCGCAGTGCCGCTTCCAGCATTTCCTGCAGCGCGTCCATCTCGTGGTTCACCTCAATGCGTAGCGCCTGAAACACCTTTGCCATGTCCTTCTTCACCCTTTCGCGCCCCATGAGCGGTTTGACCACATTGATGAGTTGCTCAACGGTGTTGATGCTCTCGGTTTGGCGTTTCTTGACAATGGCCGAAGCCAGACTGCGGCTGTTTTTCATTTCGCCGTAGAGGTAGAACAGTCGCGCCAGCGCTTCTTCGTCGTAGCGGTTCACCACGTCGGCGGCCGTCATTCCGCCGCGTTCATTCATGCGCATGTCGAGCGGCGCTTCAAAGCGGAAGGAAAAACCGCGCTCCTCGTCGTCGAAATGATGGCTCGACACGCCGAGGTCGGCCAAAATGCCGTCAACGTGTTCCACGTCGTAATAGCGCATCCAGTTGGTCAGATATCGGAAATTGCTTCTCACGAACGTGAAGTTCTCCTGTCCTTCCGGCACATTCTTCTCTGCGTCGGCATCTTGGTCGAAACTGAAGAGATGGCCACTGCCGGAAAGTCGTGAGAGAATTTCGCGACTGTGTCCGCCGCCGCCAAAGGTGACGTCCACATAGGTTCCTCCTGGCTGTATGTTGAGTCCGTCCACCGTTTCCTTGAGCAATACGGGGACATGGTATACGGGTTCTGTCATAAAATCGTGTTCGGTTTTGTTTTGCAATGTTGTGGAAACGCGTGGCTGCCAATGCTGGAAAAGCACTCAAATGGCGCCGTTTTCCAGCGGAGAATCGCTGCCGTTTGCCAGTGAAAGGCCAGACATGACGGTGCTGGCGAAGGAGACGACAGCTCGTCTTGCAGCCTCTTTCAAGGTCCGCATTTTCCCACATGGAGGCGCTTCGGCATCGGTTTCTATCATGAAACGGACCGACGGGCCGAAACAATTTTCAAAATTACATATTTTCACGCAGATTAACCCGCTTTGTCGCGAGATATTTTTTTGTTGTGGGAAAATAAATATTGGCGGGTAGGTGTTTAAAATTAGTTTTTAGTAAGTAGGTGCTCAAAATTAGTTTATTAACTCTGAATACCTGCTTGGCTCCCATTGTTTTTACAGGCATATCGCTTTCTCGGGCGCATCTGCTCACCTCTTGCACCAATTCCTTCCTGCCGCGCCGCCAATCCTTCCCTAAGACTTTTCAGCGTACGCCGTCCCAGAGACGGACGTGTCTGCCCCCAGATGCGGGCGTATCTGGGAGCAGATTCGGGCGTGCCTCGTCCCAGATTCGGTTGCGTCTCGTCCCGCGTTCGCCGACGGGTAGAGGGACTTTGGCGCGAGAGACGGGGCAGGGCGCTTTGCTGGGGTGTGGGACATGAAAAAAAGGCAGGCGTCCAACACGATGTTGAACGCCTGCCATTTTATAGGGTGGGAAAATAAAAAGTTTTATTTCTTGTATTTATCCAAGCCGCCTTTGAGGAATTTAACGAAGTGGTCTACACTGGTGTCGAAGGTGTAGGCTGGAGCCAAAGGCTTGCCTTCGTTGTTGAGCGCCACGTAGAACGGCTGGGCATTGGCACCGAATTTGTTGCGTTGCAGGTAGCTCCATTTGTCGCCAACAGTGCGCAAGCGCGTTTCCTCTCCGTTTTCCATCACGGTGATGGTCTCTGGCAGGCGTGTCTTGTCGTCGACATAGAGCGAAATGAGCACGTAGTCCTTCAGAAGCAGGTCGCGCACTTTGGCATCGTGCCAAACGGCCATTTCCATCTTTCGGCAGTTGACACAACCGTGGCCAGTGAAATCAACCAACACGGGGCGTCCCGTTTCGCGGGCATAGGCCATGCCGGCGTCGTAGTCGGTGAATTTGGCTTCAATCTTCACAGGGTCGAGGTTGAAGTCCTGGGTGCTCATCGGCGGAGCGAAGGCGCTGACCGCCTTGCAGGGAGCGCCCCACAGTCCCGGCACCATGTAGATGGCGAACGAGAGCGAGCAGAGGGCAACGAAGAAGCGCGGCACGCTCACGTGGTTTTCGTCTTCGTCATCGTGCGGGAATTTGATTTTGCCCAAGAGGTAGAAACCGAGGAGGGCGAAGATGGCAATCCAGAGGGCGAGGAACGTTTCGCGGTCGAGCAGATGCCAGCCGTATGCCAAGTCGGCCACGGAGAGGAATTTCAAGGCGAAGGCGAGTTCAAGGAAACCCAATGTCACCTTCACAACATTGAGCCAACCGCCGCTCTTGGGCGCACTCTTGAGCCACGTCGGGAAGAGGGCGAAGAGGGTGAACGGCAACGCCAATGCGAGGGCGAAACCAAACATGCCGACAGTGGGGGCAAGGGCCGAACCGCCACTGGTGCTGACTTCAACGAGCAGGAAACCGATGATGGGGCCTGTGCATGAGAAGCTCACCAATGAGAGCGTGAAGGCCATGAGGAAGATGCTCAGGAGGCCCGTGGTGCGCTCGGCTTTGCTGTCAACAGCCGAACCCCATGATGAGGGCAGCGTGATTTCAAAACCACCGAAGAAGCTGGCGGCAAAGACGAGGAGCATCAGGAAGAAGAGGATGTTGAACACGGCGTTGGTGCTCAAATCGTTGAGGGCGTTGGCTCCGAAGATGGAGGTGATGATGAGGCCGAGCGCCACGTAGATCACGATGATGGAGATGCCGTAGATGATGGCGTCGCGGATGCCCTTGGAACGGTCTTTCGAACGTTTGAGAAAGAAGCTCACCGTCATCGGGATGATGGGCCATACGCAAGGCGTGCAGAGCGCAACAAGTCCGCCCAAGAATCCGAGTATGAAGATATACCACCAGGCCATCTGGGCCACGCTTGCTTCGTCGCCGCCCATGTCTTTCAGTTCCTTGACAACCGGCGTCCAAAGGCTTTTCAGAAACGTGGAGTCGGTGGGCGTGGTTGCCATTTCGGCGGAGACAGTCATGGTGTCGGCGGCCACTTGCGTGCCGTCTTCCGCTGTGGCTTCAACGGCGGGGACAGTCTCTGCGGCTGTCTTCTCGTCTTTCTTGGCCACCTCTGCCGATGGGCCGTCGGTGCCTTTCTTGCGCACTTCCTCCTTGCCCATGGTGCAGGCGCCGTTGCCGCAGGCCTGATAGTCGAGGTAAGCCTCGATGTTGTAGTTCTTATCGGTCAGTTCCACGCGCTGCGTGAACTGGCATGAGCCGGCAAAAGAGCCCACATTCATGTCAAACATTTCGTCGTGTTTAACCTTTTTGCCCGGTCCTTCCACCAGTGAGCCTTTGAGTTTGGCACCTTGGAGTTTGTCGACCTGGAAAGTGGTCGGCGTGGGGCCGCCTTCGTCCACGTGAGTGGAATAGACGTGCCAACCTGCGGGGATTTTACCCGTGAAGACAATGTCCAACTCAGTGGGGCTAACCCTTTTGTAGGACACGCTGAAAGTCACCTGTGCCACCATCGCCGTGATGCCCAGCACAAGGAGTGTGAGAGTGGAAAATAACTTTTTCATGGGGTATAAAACCTGTTTCTTTATTTTAGTTGCCGCAAAGTTAACGGAAAAGCATGGAATATAGCCCCGCCAATAGATTTTTTTAAATGTAAAAGCCAACGACGTGCTTGGTTTATCATGATAATGTCCCAATTAATTTTTATATTTGTGGGCAGAATGCGCCCTTCGGCGCAGAAAGGCCAGCGTGGTGCCGCCGAAAACGCCTGGCGTTCGGGTTGCCCGCTGGCGATGCCTTGCTAATGTATGCTAATCTATCAATCACAAAAACAATATGAGAATCTTATCTATCTTTGCGGCCTTCCTGGCCAGCACACTGATTGCCAGTGCACAGACCTGCCTGTTTCACACGGGCGACAGCACGGGCTATCCTTATCGCATTCCGGCTATCGCGAAGGCCAAAAACGGACAACTTATCGCGCTCAGCGATTTGCGCCCCTGCGGTGGCGACATCGGTTATGGTCGCGTTGACATCCTCAGCCGTGTCAGTGCCGACAATGGTGCCTCATGGAGCGAGGCTGTTCCTGTGTTGCAGGGCAGCGGAAAGGGCGCTGACGCTGGATATGGCGACGCTTGCCTCGTGGCCGACCGCGACCGCAACGAACTTCTTCTGGTCTGTGTGAGCGGCGACGTGCCCTATTGGCAATCATCGCCTGAGCACCGCCAGCGCATTGTGGCCACTCATGCTCGTTACAACAAGAAGAACGGCAAATGGGAGTGGTCGCCGCTACCGCCATTCGACCTCACCAAGCAGGTGTATGAAGACATCTTCGACGGCCGCATCCGTGGACTTTTCATGGGGTCGGGCCGCATCTGCCAGAGCCGCGTGGTGAAGGTGGGAAAATATTACCGTCTCTATGGTGCGCTCTGCACCCATCGTGGTAATTTCGTGATTTACTCCGATGATTTCGGCCGCACGTGGAACGCCCTTGGTAGCGCTGAAGTGTCGTGCGCCCCGTCGGGCGACGAACCGAAGTGTGAAGAACTTCCCGATGGCAGTGTCCTCCTCAGTTCGCGTCGTAGCGGAGGCCGTTTCTTCAACGTGTTCCGTTACACCGACACCGCCAAGGCCAAAGGCGTTTGGGGACAGCCTGCCGACACCCGTTTCGCTCCTGGCGGCATCAAAAACGAATCGGGTGCCTGCAACGGCGAAATCCTCATCGTTCCTTGCCACCGTGCCGACGGCAAAACCACCACATTGGCCCTCCAAAGTCTGCCGGCAGGCCCCGGACGCAACAACGTGACCATCTATTGGAAGGAACTCGTTGCCGCCGCCGACTACAATACACCGTTGCGCTTCGCCTCCAATTGGCAGGGAGCCTTCCGTGTTACGTCCTTAGGCTCTGCCTATTCAACGATGGTGCAGCAGGCCGACGGTCGTATCGCGTTTTTCTACGAGGAGGAACCGCAATATTACCAAATGATTTACAAAGCCATTGACCTTTCTGAGATAACAGGCGGAAAGTTTGTGAAATAAAAACGCTTGAGAAAAGACGCTTTTTCCTCGCCTGTCAATGGGGGTGAATATGGCTGACTTAAAAGGGGGTGTCCTGAAATGGTTTGACATGACGGGGCGCGAAATATAGCCCCCCCTAAATCCTTAATCAAATAAGTATATTATGGCAAATTACATCAGATTTGACTGGGCCATGAAGCGTTTGCTCCGCAACAAGGCAAATCATGCCGTGTTGGAGGGCTTGATGTGTTCTCTCTTGAATGAGAAATTCACCATCAAACGTTTCTTGGAGAGCGAAGCCAACCAGTATACAGAGAACGACAAGTTTAATCGTGTGGATATTCTCGCTGAGAGCGAGAAAGGCGAACTGACAATTTTCGAAATCCAAAACACCCACGAACTGAGTTACTTCCACCGCATCCTCTACGGTGTCTCAAAGGTGATAACCGACTATATAGACCTTGGTGACGACTACGACAAGGTGAGGAAGGTCTATTCCATCAACATTGTCTATTTCTCCCTCGGTCAGGCCAAGGATTATGTGTATCATGGCAAAACCGTGTTTAGCGGTTTGCATGAACCACACGACATTTTGAAGTTGTCACGCCGCCAGTGTGAGGTCTTTTTCGGTGATGAAGCCGAAAAGGCAGAGCGTGTGAAACGTGAGGCCGGCGACATATTCCCAGAGTATTATCTCCTGTGTGTGGATAACTTCGACAAGTTGGCGGTAAACAATCTCGACGAATGGATTGCTTTCTTGAAAACGGGAGAAATCAACGACGGCGACAAGGCTCCCGGCCTCGCCATAGCTCGCAAATGCCTGGACGTTGACAAACTCTCGGTTGAAGAGCGCAAGGACTATGCCAACCACATGGAAAACTTGCGCTATCAGCGTAGCGTGATTATGACGGGATATGACGATGGTCTGCAAGAAGGCCGCATGAAAGGCCGCGCGGAAGGCCTGCAAGAAGGTCGCGTGGAAGGCGAAAATATGCAGAAAATCAAGATGGCTGAAATGATGCTTGAGGATGGTGAATCTGTTGAAAAGGTGATGCGCTATACCGGCTTCACAAGAGAACAGGTGGAAAGCCTGAAGAAATGACAGTTCATATAGTAATTGTTCAAGCTATTTTTTCAACATTACTTAATGGCGAAAGAATAAGATGAGCCGTTTCGGCCATCAGCTATAACAATGCCCAGCAAGCCGTCGGGACGGTTTTGCTGGGCATTGTGTTTTCTTATGTAGCGTTGTAGTCTTCGGTTTAGCCGGAATTTTGCGGGGCACAAGTAAGGGTGCGGGAATTGGATGATATAAGAAATAAGAAACAGGAGGCAGACGCTTTTGATGGGCGTTTACCTCCTGTTATTTGTATAAAAAACTGACGGCTAAAGGGCTTATTTCTTGTCGGCGCCAGTTTTAACCTTCAATACTTCAACCTTGAAAATCAAAGTGGCGTAGGGTGGGATGGCCTGGTTGCCGCGTTCGCCGTATGCCAAGTTGTAAGGAATGGTGAGTTCGTAGATAGAACCTTCTGGCATCATCTTCAAAGCCTCTGTCCAGCCTTTGATGACTTGGTTGGGGCGGAAAGTGGCAGGCTGGTTGCGCGTGTATGAAGAATCGAAGACAGTGCCGTCGATGAGTTTGCCTTCATAGTGAACCTCAACCTCTGTGGTGTCGGTGGCAACGGCGCCAGTGCCCTGCTTAAGCACCTTATACTGCAAACCGCTGGCTGTGACCTTCACGTCCTTGTTTTTGGCGTTCTTGACGAGATAGGCCGCGTTTTCAGTGCGCATCACCTGCTCTCTGTATTTGAACTGCTTTTCGGCCACCTTCATGGCAGAGTCGGCGCTCATGGCGGCTTTGCCCGTCAAACCGTCGGAAAGGCCCTTCGTGTAGAGGGCCAAGTCGGTGTAGACAGTGTCCTTAGAGCCTGTTGCGCTTTGGTTGAGGGAAGAAATCACCTGGAGCTTATTCATCTTGGCGATGCGCAAACCGGCAGCGTAGGCTTCTTTCTGCTTGATTTCTTCATCGCTCAGCGTGCTGGCTTCCATCATGGCTTTGGCGGCAAATGCGATGTAGGCGCTGTCAACGCCTTCGCGCTGAAGGAGGAAAGACTTGAGCGATTCGCTCTGTCCGACGCCCATAGCATAGCTGAAAGTGGCAGCATCCACCGGTGTGAGTTTCTTTTCAACGGCTGCTTTGGCGGCTTTTTTCTTTGGTTTCTTTGCCGTGGCGGTCAGTGTGGTAGCAGCCAGGGCAATCAAGAGGATTGATTTCAGTTTCATGTTTGGAGTGATAAGTTGTGAACTCTTTTCCAGCCTGTGTGTCGGGCTGGGTGGTTCGGATTTTCAACGAAAGTCATGTCGGAGAATCAGTTCCGACATGACTTTCTGTGTTATGTGGCGCAGTGTCTACTTACTGCTGCGGTGTGTTTTCGATGCTGACAACGGTGAGGGTGAACACCAAGGCAGAGAAAGGTTTGATAGCACCCGTGCTCTGTTCGTTGTAGCCCTGGTTGTAAGGGATGTAGAGTTCCCAAGTAGAACCGACCGGCATGGCCTTCAAGGCAGCGTCGAAGCCAGGGATGGTCTGTCCAACCATCATCTGGATGGTCTGTCCGTCGGGACCCGGATGCTTGGAAGAAGCGTCGAAGACGGTGCCGTCGGCCAAGCGGCCTTCGTAAGTCACGTTAACGATCTGGCCTTCCTTGGCAACTTCGCCAGTGCCAGCCTTTTTAACCACGTAGAGCGTACCTCCAGGAAGTTTCTGTACGCCTGCTTCCTTGGCTTTAGCGGCGATGAAGTCGTCGGAAGCCTTTTTGTCGGCAGCATATCTCTCAGAGAGGGCGGCAGCGCTCATGGTGCGGATGCGGGCCTCGAGGTCGCGTGAAGCAGCCTGCTTGTCGATGAGTTCGCCGTTGATTTTGAGTGCTGTTTTCTTACCGTAGATACCATCGTTGAAGCCAGCGACGAAATCCTTTGTGCTGAGGTGCTTCGTTGAGTCGCCAGCGAACACCATGCCTTCGACTTGCTTGATGTTGGCGCTCATCTGAGCACCTACCTGCAAACCGGCCAAATAAGCAGCCTTTTTCTTGTCGGTGGCAGCTTCGAGACCTTCGTTGAAGCCCTTCATAAATTCCTTGATATAGGTGGAATCGCTACCAGTGCGTGGGTCGGCGAGGTACATTTTCAACTGTTCTTCATCAACCGAGTTGGCCATACCGAGTTCGTAGCTCAAAGTGTCAGCGCTGGTTTTCAACCCTGGTTTCGGAGCACCATTGTTGCAGGCGCTCATCATTGTCATGGCGGCAACGACTGTTGCCATGAAAATCTTTTTCATATTCTATGTTTTTTATATTCTTGTGATTGGGCGAGGAGAACAAACAGCAGAGTGTGTCTCTCCCGCGGTTAAAGCCCTTTTAATGGAAAGCGTCCTTTTAAAGGAAGGGACCTCTTGATTAAAGCACTTTGATGAGTTCCACATCAAATACGAGTGCGGCATAGGGCGGAATGCTCTGTCCGGCACCGCGTTCGCCGTAGGCCAGGTTGTAAGGGATGAAGAAACGATATTTTGCACCTTCACCCATGAGCTGAACGCCTTCTGTCCATCCGGCAATCACGCCGTTGAGCGGGAAAGTGGCAGGTTCGCCGCGGCGGTAAGAAGAGTCGAAGACCGTGCCGTCGATGAGCGTGCCTTCGTAGTGACACTGCACGTTGTCGGTTGCTCCTGGTTTGCGTCCTTCACCTTCGCGAAGAACGGTGTATTGCAGTCCGCTTGGCAAAACAACGACGTTGTCCTTCTTGGCATTCTCTTCCAGGAACTTCTCGCCGGCAGCACGCAAGGCCTTGCCCTGTTCTTCCTGCTGTTGCTGGATGAAGGTGCTGACGATTTGTTGAGCCTCAGCATCGTTGATGTTGGTGTTCTTGCCTTCGAGAACGTCTGACACGGCGGCTGCAAAGTCTGCTGCGTTGAGGTTGGTCACGTTCATGCTTTTCAAGTTATGGCCGATGACCATACCGAGCGCGTAGCTTAGTTTCTCCATGATTTGTATGTATGATTATTAGTATATTATTTTTCTGTGCCACAAAATTACAACAAATATTTAAGGCGTGTTCTATAGATATGATAAAAAATGCTGAAAGCAGGCTGTCCCAAGGTGAGGGAAAGTGGGGAAACTGTCCTTTAAGCATGTACGGACAGTCAAAAAGGGCCTGCCCGACAATGCGGACAGGCCCTTTGTTGGGTTGCAGAGGCGTTATGCCTTCTTTTCTTTTTCCTTTATCAACTATTCCTTCATTGAGGCGGGGAGCATAGTCACCGTGATGCAGTTTTTCTTTCCGAGGATGACTTCCTTGGCGAACTTCTGGATTTCGGCAGAAGTGAGGGTCTTGTAGGCTTCTTCGTAGCCCTCAACATCGTTGTTGTTCCAGCGGATATAGTTGGTGATATTGCCTTCCCAGTAGGCATTTTCCTTCTGGTTGTCGGCAAACGTCTTGAGTTCGTATTTCACGACCTTCTCGATTTCCTCAGCCGTCACGCCCTTCTCAGCGATGTCGTTGATGCCCTGGTCCATGAGCAAGAGGGCGGAATCCATCTGTGCTGGTTTCACGGGGCAGAACACCTGGACGGCGTATTCGTCGCGCAAATCGTGTGAGACGCTGGCAGCTGCGCCAACGCTGTAGGCGAGGCCGCCCTCTTCGCGGATGCTCTTGAGATAGCGCTGCGTCAGAATCTGTCCCAAGGCGTTGGCAACGGCAGCCGTTTTCAGAGAATAAGGCGTTTCGCCCATGTAGAAGCGTGCGATGGTGGCTTTTGGCGTTTCCATGGCGCGTACAAAGCGGTTGTTGATGATGCCTTTTGCCGGACGGATGTTGAGGTCGGTGATGCTCTCGCGCTTCTTGACAGCCTTCAAAGGAGCGATGTACTGTTCAACGTAATAGCGAAGCGTGTCGACGTTGAAATTGCCGGTGAAGACAAAGTCGAAGTCGCCAGCAGCATTGAAGCGCTCGCTATAGATGTGGCGGAGTTCATCGTAGTTCACGTTGTCGAGGTCGGCCACGTGGAGGTTTGTTTGACGTGCATTGTGGTCGTAGAGCGTGGCGAAGATAGAGTCGCGGAACGCCGTTTCGGGCACTTTCTCCTGGTTGGCCAACGTGGTGCGGAGCGCCGTCATGAGGCTGTTGTAAGCATCAGGGTCGTTGGCTGGCGTCTGGAAGCGGAGGTAAATCAGTTCAAAGAGCGTGCGGAGGTCCTTCGGCGTAGAAGAACCGCTGAGGCCTTCAGAGTAGGCGCTGAGCGAAGCGTTGACAGAAGCCTGCTTTCCGGCGAGCTTCTTCTGCAATTCGGTGGCGTTGAAGTTGCCGAGACCTGTGCTCTGGAATACCATATTGAAGAGCTTTGAGTTGGCAATGTCCTTGTCGGCAAGTTTGTTGCTGCCACCCCAGCTGAAAGCCTTGACGTTGACTTCCGACTCGTTGAAATCCGTCTGGCGATAGAATACGCGTGCGCCGTTTTTCAGCGTCCAGCACTTATAGCCAAAGAGACTTTCTTCTTCCTTCTTGATTTTTCCCTTCTTTGGGAGAACCGGTACGAGCGGCTCCTGCTTAACGTTGTCAACATAAGCCTCCAACTTGGCTTCCTTGGCCGCTTTCACGGCAGCCTTGAAGTCGTCGGTTGTTGGCACGCTGATGCCCTCTTTGTCGGGATACATGGCGAGGAACACAAAGTTGGAATCCGTTGAGGCCACAAATTCCTTGAGCGTGGCAGAGAACGATTCGGCTGGGAGTTGCTGTTGGAGCATCTTATAGAGGTTGAACTCCGTTTCGATGTCGCAGGCTGGCATGTTTTCGAGGAAGTTGCGCACGTATTTAGGAACGTAGTAGCTGTTCTGCTGCTTGTTGCGGTTGTTGTAGGCCGCTTCGACGGCAGAATAGATTTCCTCTTTGGCGCGTTGGATTTCCGTGCCAGTCAGTCCGAACTGCGCGGCGCGTTCCAGTTCCTCCATTGCAGTTTGCACAGCCTTCACGTCCTGTCCTGGTTTCGGCAGTACGATGAGCGAGAATGCCCCCATCGTTTTGCTCACGATGTAGTTGCCGTTTTCAACCATTGCTGTTGCAAACGGACAGTCGGCCTTCTGCGTGAGTTCAGCCAGACGTGCGTTGACAACGCTGGCAATGACGCTTGAGATATAGTCGTAGCCGAGGCGGGCCATTGTGTTGTTGAGCTCCGTCGGGATGGCGTCGTGCTTAAACATGATGTTGACAACAGCCGTGCTCTGCTCCTTGTCTTTGTCAACGACATAGATGGCCTGCGGCGTGTTGGGCACAGGATAGTGCTCATATTTCGCTGCATTCTCTGGCATCTTGATGGGCGAGAAGAGCTTTTTGATTTTCTCCACGACTTCATCGGCGTTGATGTCGCCCACGATGATGATGCCCTGGAGGTCTGGGCGGTACCACTTCTCATAGTAGTCGCGCAGTTCCTGCGGTTTGAAGTTGTCAACCACTTCCATCGTTCCGATAGGGAAGCGGTAGGCATAGCGAGAGCCCGGATAGAGCGTCGGCAGGTTGCGTTCGAAGATGCGCATTGTGGCCGAAGAGCGTAGGCGCCATTCTTCGTGGATCACGCCGCGTTCCTTGTCGATTTCAGACGGGGCGAGCGTCAGGCCGTCGGCCCAGTCGCGCAAGATGAGCAGGCAGGAGTCGACGTTGCTTGGCGTGACAGGCACATTGTCGATATTGTAGACCGTTTCGTCGGTCGACGTATAGGCGTTGAGGTCCTGTCCGAACATCACGCCGATGTTCTCGCAATATTTCGTCAGCGTGTTGCCGGGGAAATGGTCCGTTCCGTTGAAGCACATGTGCTCCAAAAAGTGTGCCAGGCCGCGCTGGTTGTCTTCTTCCTGCACCGAGCCCACTTTCTGGGCGATGTAGAAATTGGCACGGTTGGCTGGTAAGGCATTGTGGCGTACATAGTACGTCAGGCCGTTAGGCAGTTTGCCGATGCGCACAGCGGTGTCGGCAGGCAACTGCGGCACGCTCATTTGCGCGGCTGCTGGCATCGTGACGAGCGCCACGAGGCACAGCAGGAGAAATTTGAACTTTTTCATTATAGTTGGTTGTTAATGCGAGGGAAATGCGTAGCTCCCCTCATGTTGTCTTTTCGTTGGGCAGGTGGGCCAGGAAGCAGGCATGACCTTAGTCTTTCTTGTTGAAGAAGTCCTGCGGGTTTATCTTCGAGATATTGTCGCGCATGGCCGTGTCGCCCTTGAGGTTTTCAAGGCGGTAATAGTCCATGAAGCCCATGTGTCCTTCTTTCAGTGCCTGTGCCAATGCCTTTGGCACTTCTGCTTCGGCCTGAATCACTTCAGCGCGTGCTTCCTGGGCGCGTGCTTTCATTTCCTGCTCCAAGGCCACCGCCATAGCGCGGCGTTCCTCAGCCTTGGCCTGTGCGATATTTTTGTCGGCGTTTGCCTGGTCCATCTGGAGCGTTGCGCCGATGTTCTTGCCCACGTCGATGTCGGCAATGTCGATGGAGAGAATTTCGTAGGCCGTGCCGGCGTCAAGTCCCTTGCGCAGCACGAGTTTGCTGATGCTGTCGGGGTTTTCGAGCACTTCCTCGTGTGACTCGGCCGAACCGATGCTCGACACGATGCCTTCGCCAACGCGTGCCAGAATGGTGTCTTCTCCAGCGCCGCCCACCAATTGGTGGATGTTGGCGCGTACCGTCACACGGGCCTTGGCGATGAGCTGGATGCCGTTTTTGGCCACGGCGGCCACGGGCGGTGTGTCAATCACCTTGGGGTTGACAGACGTCTGGACGGCTTCAAACACGTCGCGTCCCGCCAGGTCAATGGCAGTGGCCTTTTCAAAAGAGAGGTCGATATTGGCTTTCGAGGCCGAGACAAGGGCGTGTACCACGCGTTGCACGTGTCCGCCAGTCATGTAATGCGCTTCGAGATTGTCGCGTGTGATGGAGCTGAGTCCAGCTTTGTGGGCCTCGATGAGGCTCGGCACGATGACGCTGGGCGGCACATTACGGATGCGCATCAGAAACAGTTGTATCAGTGAAATCCTGACGCCAGAAACTTTGGCCGACAGCCAGAGGAAGAACGGCACGTAGTGGAAAAACACGGTGAGCACCACGATGACGCCGATGGCGATGATTACGGGGAAATAAGCTGGATCCATGGTTTTGAAAGTTAAAGGGTTGATGTTTTGTTTATTAGAAATTCATGAGAGCCCATCATTCAACGTTCTCTCCGCTTTGACAGCAATCAACGATGGCTTGCGCCTTGAGCGCGATGTGGTGTCGGAGCGAATCGGGCGAAACAATGCGTATTTCGGCGCCGAGGGTAAGCAGCGTGCCGATGAAATCGGGAGTGATGGCGATGTCGTAATGGAAGAACGATTCGCCGTTGCTCATCAGTTCCTCGCGTTGCGAAGAGTGGAGCGGGCGGTTCCTGAAATAAGCCAGCAGACGTGGCGTGAGCGGTTGCAGCGTGACGCGTTCCGCCTGCAAATGCGTTCCGGCAAACGCCCCGAAACTCGTTGCAAACCAATGGCTCGCGTTGAGGTCCGACGGTCTGCGGAAGGTGGTGTGGAGCGGCGTCAGTTGCGTGATGCGGTCGATGGCGAAGTTGCGTATTTCGCGGTGTCGACTGCTTTTAGCCACCACATAGCAGTGTCCGCGGATGCGGCGTAGGAAATAAGGCGAGAGTGTGGTGGTGTATGGTGCCTTGTCGAGCGGGGCGTAGCCCACCTCAACGTGTTTGTTGTTGGCCATGGCATCCGCCAGCGGTGTGAGCCATTCCTTGCCCGGTTCTCTTTCCCCCTTGTCGTTCGTTTCGCCGCTGTCGTCCAGCAACTGTCGCAAGAGCGCTTCGCTGTCGGGCACCTCCGTTCTCAGCCGGTAGCGTCCGTTTCGGCATTCAATGCACATGCCGAAGCGCGATTCAAGATACCCCCGGTTGTCGTAGAAAGTGCTGGTGGCCATAGGGCGTCCGTAGTCGTCCTCATCAGCCCAGGCATTGAGAATCTCCTGTTTCGTGAGCCCCTCCTTGTGGTGGTATAGAAGCCTTGCCAGCCAGATACTTTTGTTCATAAGATTTCAGACACTCTTAAAGAAACTTACGCCCTCTCGTCACATCATTTAAACTCCCTCTTCCCGCTTGCGATGCGCAGGCGGTTGGCCACCGCTCCGAAGATGCGGCTCCATTGTCCGTGTCGCAGGTTGATGAAGAGTTCTTCCAGGCTTCGTCCCACCTTGACCAGCGGATGGCGCCAAGCCATCGTGCGGTAGACGCGTTTCCGGTAGGCCACGTGGTCAACGACGTATTCCGGATGGTGGAGCGGGAAACTGAGGTCGAGGCGTTTCATCGTGAAGATGCGGCGGTAGCCCCGTGGCAGAGTGGCAACACTTCCTGCGAAGTGCGTCGACTCGTTGGCCACCCCGATATTGTTCACCATGTTGACCGCCGGCATGATGCTGAGTTGCGATTGCAGGAGCAGTTGCGCATGGAAAATCGTTTCAAAGAACGCCTTTCCCTGTGCCTTATGTGCTCGGCACATCGGCAGGAAATCCTTTCGCAGGCGTCGTTCGCGCGTGAGCGCTTCCAGTTTCGCCACAGCCTCTGGCGAATTGAGGAAGGCATAGTCGTCGCGTCGTTTGCTGATGACGCGGCTCCACGAGGCCCATCCCCAGATGCTGAAATTGGTGGTGAAGAAATAACTGTCAGTGCCGATGTCGGGCGTTTTCTCGTCAATGTTAAATCCCGCAATCATGCCGATGCGCTCGTCGTTTTCGTAGCGGTCGAGCATTTCCTTGCAGAATGGGAAAAACGAGGGCGAAGGCACCACGTCGTCTTCCAAAACGATACATTTGTCGGTGAGCGAGAAAGCCCATTGCTGCGACATGAAGCCAGAGGGGTCGCAACCATAATTCTTTTCCTGGTAGAGACGGTGGACCTCACAGGGCCAGTCAATGTTTTCAACCACGCGTCGGCATGCCTCGATGCCGGGCATATCGCGTTCACCCCGCGGGCCGTCTTGATAGAGAAAGAGGCGTGCGGGTTGTGCCTGCCGAACCGCTTCAAACACCTGCTGGAGCGAGTCGGCGCGGTTGAAGAAAAGCATGAGAACGGAAACGTCGGTCATAGTTTAATCAACTTATCAGAATTATCAAGCCCGCCCTATAAACTAATATTGAACACCTAACCATGAGGTGGCAACTTTATAGTTTCAGGTCTTCGAGATAGAACACGGCGTGGCCCTTCCGCTTGTCTTCCGGTGGCAACTGCATATAGTCGCGGTAGAGGTCCGTTAGGTAAGCGTCGGGGTTGGCTGGGCCGAGAAACTTCTCCCCTTCAAAATCAATCTCTTTGACGGGGAAGATGCTGTCGCGGCGGTGCATGATGCCGTATCCGTTGTTGTTGAGCGTATTAGAATAAAACTCGTCTTTGCGCTTGAAGAGTCCTCCCACACACCATTGCGTTTTACACCAGAAGCGCTTCAGGCCGAAATAAAACAATTCGGCGCAGGCCCGCCAGGAATAGCAGTGTTGCGCTTGCAGGATGGCGTTGGCGCGGCAGTAGCCCTTCGTGACGCGCTTCACGAATTTGCGTGAGAACGAGGGGTAGGGCATCATGGGGAAGATGTCAACGTAGAGCCCCTTGTTGTACGGGCGTGTGAAATCGTCGGCAAATTCCACGATGAAACTGTTGAGGTCTCTCACCTTATAGATGGGCAGGCGCACCGAAGGATCCGTCTCCGGCGTCTGTATCATCAGATGCGACGGGAGTTCCTTGCGTGCTGCGTTGATGAAGCGCGGGATGTCTTCAAGGCGCATGGCGATGTCGATGTCGTCGTCCCACGGGATAAACCCGCCGTGGCGCACTGCGCCGAGCGCCGTGCCTCCGTCAAGCCAGTAGTCGATTTTGTGGCGCAGGCAGAGTCGGTGGATTTCGCGTAGGATGTCCACCTGCTTAAGCTGTATGGCGCGGCGGTGGCGTTCGAGATATTCGTTGAGGTTGTCTTGGCTTTGCATATCGTGCAATTCTCCTTGGAAGGTGTAAGGAACGCAGGCGCGTTATTGTTTGTTCTTTCGTTTCACGTCAATGACCTGCCCCGTATAGTCCGACAGCAGGGAGCGTACCGTGGCAGCCGCCACGTCTTCAGAGCGCAGGAGCGTGTCGTCGGGCTCCACGCCGAAGTTTTGCATGCGCATGGGCGTTTTTGTGCGTTCAGGGTTGATGCAGTTGACAGCGATGCCCGCCGGTTCCCATTCCTGGGCAACGGCCTGCACGAAATTGACGATGGCCGCTTTGGTCGACGAATAGATACTATAGAAAGCGCGGCCTCGCGTGTAGCTGCTTGAGGTGAAGAGCACCAGTTTGCCGTGTGTCTCCTTGAGATAAGGATAGGCAGAGATGGCCACGTTGACCGTTCCCATATAATTCGTCGTGACAGCTTTTTGGATGGTTTCATATTCCATGGTGCAGAGTGGTTCCTTGTTGAGGATGCCCGCCGTGTTGACCACGAAGTCGATGCGTCCCTCCTTCTGGGCCACTTCCGAAAGCGCCTTCACCACGTCGTCGAGGTTGCCCACGTCGGTGTGCGTTGTTCCGCGCGAGAAACTGTGGACGTGCGCTCCGGCTTCTCGCAACTGGTTGGCCGTGTCGAGGCCGATGCCGTATGATCCGCCGAAAACAACGGCCACCTTTCCTTTCAGCGTCTCCTGCGTGCCCTCCGTCTGTTCGGGCAGTTCGCTCTTGCGCAGCTGGAAGAATTTGTCGAGCAGATAGGTGTCTTCCTTATAGGTAAGTTTCATGTTGCTCTCCTCTCCGGCCACGAGATGCACCGGCACCTCCGGCAGGTATTTCACCACCACGCCGCAGTCGTCCGTCACCTTGAAATTCGGGTCTTGCAGGGCGTGGTCGTAGGCGCGTTCGATGACATCGCGGCGGAAAGCCTGCGGTGTCTGTCCGCGTTGGAGGCGTGAGCGGTCGGGGATGGCGGCGATGTGGTCGCCTTCAGCCTCGATGATGGTGTCGACGGCGGGGAGCGTCACGTCGATGGCCTCATACGTCTGGAGAGCTTCGCAGACATCATCGATGATGCGTTGCGACACCAACGGGCGCACAGCGTCGTGAAACACGAGGTTGACGTCGCGTCCCGAGTAAGCCCGGATGGCCGAGAGGCTCGAGTCGTAGCGTTCCTTGCCACCCTTGAGAATCTTCTTCACCTTTTTCCATCCGTTTCGGAGCACGATATTCTCGATGTCGGAAACATAGAAGGGGTTGGAAACGATGGCAATCTCCTCAATGTGTGGATTCTTTTCGAAGGTGTCAACGGTGTGTTCGATGACCATTTTTCCGGCCACTTTAAAAAACTGCTTTGGGGTGCTGAGGCCCAGTCGGCTGCCTACGCCGCCGGCCAGGATTATGGCGATGTTACTGCGCATATCTTTTGCTTTGCTGTTTTGTTTTTTGTGAACGCGCCAGATGCAGGTGTTTTGATTCAGTTGTCCTTTTCTGTGGCGTGTGAGCAAAGGTAGTAATTTTTAGTTAAGAAAGGGGGTGGATGAGGTCTAAAAGTGCTTGCGGAGATTCATTTCTTCGTATAGAATCGTGTTTTTGCTTGCGCAGCGGCAGACTTTTGGGCAAAAAAAATGGGATACCTCTGTATCCCAACCTTGTTAACCTTAAATCTAATACTATGAAAAACACATTGCAAAGATACGATGGATGCTTTTTATATGCAAGCGATTTACAAGAAAATATATCAGAATGCTATGATTTTAACTTGAATTATAATTTCGTGAAAGTTTTATCTTGCAAAAACGGCTTTTTGTTAGTTGAAGACGTAGAGCGTGAAGACGGTGGCGTGCTCTTGAAGCACCCGCAAAAACCGATGGCAGGAAACAGGGCGCGGGGTCTCGAACAGGTATTCGGCAAATGCGCAGCGAACCAGACCGCCCCTTCGGAAACCATCTCTTTTTCTCAGGGCGTGCAAACTCGGCGAAGCTCGTTTCCCCTGTTTTGCCCCTACACCAATCCGCGCAAAGGTCTTCTTTCTTCCCAAGAAAACAAGTCTCCATCCCGCATTCTTTTCCTGGGATGCTTGAAAAGTCATCGATTCGCGGCCGAAGGTAGCGTTACCTTCGGCCGCGAGTAGTGCTACCCTCGGCCGCGAGTAGCGCGACCTTCGGCCGCGAATCGATAATAGCTCATAGGGAACGGGGAAAATCCGCCAGGCGTGGCCCAGGGTGTTCAAACTCTTGAAAAATTCTGCACGATTTTTGACCAAATAGCAAGTGGCGAAGCAAAGCGCACATGATAAACGAACAAAGCACGAACAGGAGCGCTCTGAAAGGTAGGGAGTTCAAAATCCATGAAAAAACTCTGCACGGTTTTTGACCAAGTAGCATGGCGCTTGCGGTGCAGCGACAAGAGGCGCTACGCGAACATTCGGCGAAGGCCTGAGGCGAAGCACTGTAGCTCACTTTGCTTGCAAAGTGAGGGGGACGAATATTGTGGCGACAAACACGGCTAAAAATCCAACGAAGATATGCCCTAAAGCGCTGGCTATATTCGCTACGTGTTCGTGGCCCTCACTTTGCAAGCAAAGTGAGCTACAATGCTGGCGCCGCAACAGACGATTACACCTCAGCCTAAGGAGAAAAACTACAGATTCCTTACTTGTCAGCGAACGCGGGACGAGGTACGACCGCACGTGGGACGAGACACGACCGCACGCAGGGCGACGTTTGGTCGTGCTTCGTCCCGCGTTCGCTGGCAAGTATAGGGAATGGAACAAGAAGCGTTATTCCCCTCTCCATATTTTTCACCCTTGTTTGTCAGCATAGCTTTTCCTTGTTTTTTCTTAAAATCAGTCGGCTTTGACAAACATGGGTCAGTGTCCCATTCGTGAAGTGTCTACAGCTTTCACCTGCTTCTTTTTGAAACCGCCGAACTTGTAGATGACACCAAAGGTGACAGAAGTCCAATTGTTGTTGACCTTCATGCGGTAGTCTTGGTTGTTCTGTATGGAGCGGGTGTCGAATTGGTTGTTGAAGAGGTTGTTGCTATTGACGTGTATGCCCCATTTCTCATCCCGCGAGGTCCATTGCAGTTTGGCGTCCATTTTGAAGAAAGGACTGATGTCGTAAACGCCTTGTATCGCCTTTGATTGGAAGAAGGGATTCAGCGTGAGACGCAAGTCTTGTGTGCGGCAAAGTTTGAAGGAGGCCGTGCCTCCAAGAATAACGCTTATTTTCTGCCTATCGAACGGCAAATCGAAGAAATTGCTGCTTTTTTCGCGGCTGTAGGTGCCAACGGAAAACACGTTGCCGCTGAGCCATTTGCCAGCGTTGAAGATGGCCGAGGCTTGCAATCCGAAGCTGTTGTTGTAGTCGAAGTTGGTTTCCTTCATTATCACCGCCATGCGGTCGCTCGTCTGGTATGGCAGCTGCATGAAGTAGTTGGGATTCAGATTTGCGAAAGCCGTGAGCGTATAGCGCTTCTTTATCTGCCACATCAGATTGACATTGTAATAAGAGGAGGGCTTCAAATTGGGATTGCCATGTATTTCAGTGTATGTTGACGAGTAAAGCACACTGCTCATCGTTGACCAATAGCTCGGAAACTCGGAATTGGAACTGAATGAGAGGTTGAGCAGATGGTCGTTGCTGATGTTCCACAAGCCGTTGAATGTCGGATAGATGCGCCATTTGTCCCATGTTGGGGAGTGGTATTGCTCGGCCGCGATAGAGGCTTCAAGGCTGATATCCTTGCTTATCTGTTTGCTGACACCTGCGTACAGGTTCCATATCCGCTCATTGATGTCCACGCCGCTCGTTGCTTCGGGTATAATATTCCCCTCCTTGTTGATGGTGTTCTGATAACTTTTGTTGCTGGCGAATTGTCCGTTTACGCCATACGACAAGGCCCAGCCGTTTGCCAAGGAGTGGGTTTGGTCGGCTGTGAAGTTCCATTTGTTGATGGTTTGTTTGCTGCCGCTTGTCTGCCTGCGTTCCGTTTCGGTCCCGCTTTCATCCGTACACATGGTCCCGTCAAGCACTTCTTGATGGGGCGTGCGATAGTTGGTGTACGAACCGCTGACCGTCAGTCCGAAAGGAAGAGCGTAATTCACGTCGACATTGTGCAGATAGATATGGCTGTCGTGGTGCATTTTGCTTACGCTTGAGCCAGTCGTCTTGTTGTTGGAGCAAGATTTCTTCCAATTCCCAGTATAGGCGATGTCAAGACGATGGTCTTTGCTGAAGGCGTAATTCATTCCCAATCGGTAGTCGTGGGTAATTCCGAACACCTTGTTCCTGGTTTCATCGTTGTAGGGGATGCGGTTGTTGCCAAGCGGATGATTGGCAATGCGTGAGGACTCGCCGTATGAATTGCCGTCAACAAATTTGTATTGTACATCCAGACCAAACTTGCCGCTTTGCATGGATAGATAGAAATCGCCGAACTCTTCAGCGTATTTGCTTTGCTGCAAGCCACCGATAACTTGCCCCGACAGTTGGTTGCTTCCAGCATGGTCCTTCGTGATGATGTTGATGGCCATGCCACGCACATGATAACGCGCAGGAGCGGCAAGCATCACCTCTGCTTTTGCCAGTTGGGCGGCTGGCATTGTCTTCAAACGCTCCACCAGTTGCTCCTGCGTCAGTGTGGTGGCTTGCCCGTTGACAATCAGCGTCACCTTATTGCCCAAGAAGGATATGCTGCCAGTGGCATCGCTGACACCCGGTATGCGGGTCAGTGCCTCGTAGGCATTGTCGGCTGGCTGCATTTTTAGCAGCAGGGGCATATTGTATGACAACATGCCACGCTCTGTCTTGATAATGGGCCGTGAGCCTTTAACCAATACCTCAGGAAGGTTGCGTATCATGGTCGTCATGGTGAGCGAGTCTTTCTGTGTCTGCTCTTGTGCATTAACGGATAATGCTGATATCAGAAAGGCGCCTGTAAGGAAATTCTGGTAATCCATTTGTAGTTGGTATTTAATGCGACGCTACAAATTTACTTTTTTTTAAAAAGGTGGTTCTGAAAATACTGATTAAAATATTATAATTTTCTAATGGTCGCTTTGCACCTTCTCGGAAGCGACCATCAGAATTTTTAGAACCACCCTAAAAACATAATCAAGGTTGGGTGCCTTTTTAGATGTGTTCATACAGCAAATGCTTGTAGGTCTTTCTCATTCCGCCGGATGTTTTTTCAACACCTTTTGAAATTGCCAGTAAAAGAGTGGGGCGGCGGTGAAGAGGCCGAGGGAGATGGCCAGGAAAATGCCCGTTGTCTTGAGATGGTAGGGGAATCCGAGGAAAAATCCTGCTGGGATGTTGACCACGATGTAGCTCACGAAGGCAATCCACATCATTGACATCACCTGCGACGTGCCGCGGAGGGCGTTGGCGTAGCAAATCTGCATCGCGTCGCCAAACTGATAGATGATGAGCGGCACGATGAGCGAAACGGCGATGCCGACAACTGTGGGGTCGTGCGTGAAGAAGTGGATGAACGTGGGGCCGAGGATGAGGAAGGTGAGCGAGGAGAGCGTGGCCATGGCGCAGAGGATGTGCTGTCCGGCGCGCGTGGCGAGGCGCACTTGGTGCCAGTCGTTCAACCCGACAAAGGTGGCCACGCGGATGCTCATGCCCGAGCCGAAACTATAGTAGAAGAGGAAGCCGAGCGTTCCGATGGTGAGCATCACCTGGAAGGCGGCCAACGACGGGGCGTCAATCCAGCCTGCCATGATGCAGCTGAAGGTGAAAGCACCGCTCTCCATGCCCATCTGCAAACCGATGGGGAGTGATTTGGTGTTGACAAAACGTGTGGCACGCCACGATAGCGGAGTGGCGTTGAAACCAGTGCGGTAGGCGGCATAGCGCTTGCGGAAGGCCACGACGGCAACGATGGCTAATGCCATGTATATGCGCGAGAAAAGCGTGGAGAGGCCAGCGCCGAGCAAACCGAGTTCGGGGAACGGGCCGACGCCGTAGATGAGCAGGACGTTGCCGATGATGTTGAGCGCGTTGCCCGTTAGGAGAATCCACATGCCGGTGGCGGTGTCGCTCGTGCCGTCGGTGAATTGGCGCACGGCATTGAAGAGGGCCACGAAGAGCATGGAGGTGCCGATGACTATGTAGTAGGGGCGTATGTGGGGCAGGAGTTGCGGTGGCTGGCCCATGCGGTCGACATAGAAATATAGCACGGTCATGATGGTGAGCAGGACAAGCGTGAAAAGTCCGTTGGCCATGAGCGCCTGCTTGAGCAGACCGCCAGCTTCGTGTTTCTCGCCGCGGCCGCAATGGGCGCTGACGAGCGGCGTGAGACCGTAGCTGTATCCCATGATCAGAAAGGAAATGAGGTTGAACACGCTGTTGACAAACGACGCCGAAGCGAGGGCGTCCGTGGCGTAACGGCCCACCATCATCGTGTCGGCAAATCCCATGATGATGACGCCGATTTGTCCGATGGCAATGGGAATGCCCAGGCGAAGGGTGGCTTTGTAGTGGGGGAGTAGTTTAGACATAAGCTGTTGTGTTGGATGGTGTTGGGAGGAGCGGCTGGCGCTGGAGGTTGGTAATGTCTGTCTGTGGAGTTGGCGGGCGTTGTGTGTTGGGAGACGCTGCCGCTGGACGTTTTGGCAGGAAGAACAGACTTTCCTGCCAGCATGTTTTTCTTTTCCATAAAAAGACCGCGCAACTCCAGCATGGCGCAGAGTCGCGCGGTCTTTTATGGCTTCTTATGATAGCGATAAAAGAATCGTTTCGTGGTGTATCTTAGTAGTGGGGCGAGCGTGAGCGGTGTTTCTGCCCTCCTGCTTACCTATTTGTTCTCAGAGAGAAAGTCTTGAGCGTTACGCGTTGTCGCTTGTCGCCAAATTGCACCGTAAAGGTGACGAGGTCGCTCTTCAGTTTTGAGGGAGCGATGATTTCCACTTTATAGCGGAAACCCTCTCCCGAAGCCAGTTCGCTGACAATGGCCGTCGGCGAGATGACGACGCGGCGGTTGTCGCAGGTGATGATGGGCGCAATGTCGTACATCATGTTGTCGCTGCGGTTGTAGATGTCCATCGTGACACAGACGTGCTCGTTGGGGTCCAGCCGCTGATTGTGGTTGGGGTCGATGAGTCGCACGTTGGTGACTTCCAGGTAAGACCATTGCGAGAGGCTGGCCGTGGCGCGTGAAGAGCGGCGCGACTGGTAGTCGTTGTAATATCCTTGGACGTCGACTGGCTCTTCGTATTCGTGGTTGGCATTGGCTTGACTGGTAATGGCTGCGCCTGCAGCTCCTCCAGCCACCATGCCGATGAGGCTGCCGACGTCAGAGCCTCGCGGGCCGCCGATGATGCCGCCGATGCTGGAGCCCAGCATGCCGCCCATGCCACTTCCTGTGGCAACGGCGGAGAACTGCGAATAGTTGCAGCCCGACAGCGTGAGGAGCAGGCACAAAGTGATGATGAGGGAGTGCTTCATCTTTGTTTAGGAGGGATTATCTTACGAGGATGACCAAGTAACGGCTCACGCTCCAGAAAGCATCGGGGTTGGTGATGCGCAGCGTGTAGTTCTCCTGTGCGTCTTTGTCAAGTGTGTAAGAACCGGCAGGGTGGCTCGTGAGCAATGTTGCTTTCTTAGAATAGAGAGGAATCTTCTGCGTGACGCGGATGTCGATCTTCGTGAAATATTCCTTGTTGAAGTTCGATGAGCGCATCACGTCGCCTCTTTCGAGAATGTGTTGCTCGCGAAGTTCCTTCTTCGTGCCAAACACGTACCATGCCGTGTGCAACTGCTGGTCTTGGCGCACCACGGTGCGTTCCTTCTCCTCGTTTTTCGTTGTGAGATCTTCCACGTTGTCGCTCAGCTGGTCAATCTGTTCGCTCTGCTCTGCAATTTTGATGTCTTTCTCAGCCAGTTGCTTGCGCAACTCTTCAATTTCGCGGCTCTTGCTTTCGAGCTGGCGGTTGAACTCTTCCACCATGGCTTCGTAGGCACTTTTCGTTTCCTTGCTCGTTTGGCTCGCGTTTCTCAGTTGCTGCTGGAGGTCGGCGATGCGGGCGCGGTTGAGGCGCAGCGTCTGCTGGATGAATGCCATGTTTTCAACGATGACTTGCTGGTTGGGCGTTTCGGCGTTTTCTTGCGTCACGCGGCCTTCAGCTTCGTTGATTTGGCGAAAGCCCTCGCGAATTTGCTGGATGGTCTTTGCCAAGTCTTCCGACTCCGAATTGCTTTGTGCCAACACCCGTTGCAGGGAGTCGATGACTTCCTGTGAGCGGTCGGTTGTATTTTCCTTCTCTCGTTTCGACTGGCAACCGCCGAATGTCAGTGCTGCGGCAACCAGTGCAAGAATGGTGAATCTCTTAGTCATTGTGCTAATGGTATTTTAGTTGAAAAGCCATCTGCCGGTCTTCCAAATGGCATGGTCACGCGCGTGGCGCGGAAGCTACCCGTTATTAATAGGAATGTATATCTGTACTTAGGAATGTGCCTACACAGAAAAGGCATGTACCAGCATGCGAAGGGCATGCGTCTTTTAGTAAGATATGTGTGGCCGGCAAAAGAGTTTTCTGGTATGTTATGTCGTTATTAGAAATCAGTTGTGGAATCTTCTTCTTCGCTGTCTTTCCGTGCGCGTTCGCGGCGTGCCTTGCGTGCCGACTGTTTGGCCGTTTCCGCGCCTTCAACAACGAGGACAAATTCGCCGCGCGGGGCGTTTTCCTCAAAATGGTGGAGCACTTCGGCAATGGTGCCTCTGACGCTTTCCTCGTGCAACTTGGAGATTTCACGGCAGGCCGACATGCGGCGCTCCGCTCCGAAAGTCTCGACAAATTGCGTCAGGGTTTTCACCACACGGTAGGGCGATTCATAGAAAATCATGGTGCGCTCTTCTGTTTGTAGGCTCTCCAGGCGCGTGGCTCTGCCTTTCTTTTGGGGCAGAAAGCCCTCAAACGTGAAGCGTTCGCAGGGCAGGCCAGAAGCCACCAAGGCTGGTACGAAAGCCGTTGCGCCTGGCAGGCATTGTACCTCCACGCCGCGTGCCACGCAGGCTCTGACAAGCATAAAGCCAGGGTCGGAGATGCCGGGCGTCCCGGCGTCGGAAATGAGTGCCATCACTTCGCCTGCCGCCATGCGGGCGGCAAAGGCATCGGCCGTTTGATGTTCGTTGAATTTATGGTGTGAACACAGCCGATTCTTTATCTCAAAATGCGCTAAGAGGATGCCCGACGTGCGGGTGTCCTCAGCCAAAATAAGGTCGGCCTCCTTCAAAACTTTCAAGGCCCGGAGCGTGATGTCCTCCAAGTTTCCAACAGGCGTTGGCACTAAATAGAGCTTTCCCATGTTGCAAATATATAGAAAACTCAGGCAGGGAGCAAATAAACCGCCCTTTTTTTAAAATAGTTTTGATTTTATTTGGCGCTCTCTGAGGCTTGCACTACCTTTACACTCGTGTTTTTTACGGCATTGCCCGCCATGCGACAGCTTTGTCGGAGTGCCTTAGAATCTCTTCAAATTACTTAGAATCTTTCCTTATTAAAAAGATACATCATTGTGAAACCGATTACTTTCGACCGCTTTGCGCGAGGACTTGTCTTTGTTGCCGTGCTCTTCGCCGCCTACGGATGCTTCAGCTATTTGAGTCCGGTGCTCATCCCCTTCTTGGTGGCAGGCGTGGCCGCTTACCTGCTCAATCCCGTTTGCGATTTCTTCCAGCACACCTGTCGTTTGCGCTTCCGCGTGGTGAGCGTGTTGCTGACATTGGTGCTGGCCATCGGCGGCATTGTGGGTGTCTTGTGGCTCTGCATCCCGCCCATATTCGACGAGTGTGGCCATCTTAGCGTGGTGTTGCGCCATTATTTCGAGGGCGAGGCCGACAAAGAGTCGGTTTCGTACGTTGTGCGCAATTTCTTCAAGGAGGGCGCCCGGAGCACCAATCTCATCTCGTTTGTGGAGTCAGACGACTTCCGCGCCGTGTTGAAAACTGCCCTTCCGCGCCTTTGGAACCTTCTGATGTCGACAGCCGGTCTCGTGGTCAGCTTCGTCTCCTCCTGCATCGGCTTGCTCTACCTCTTCTTTCTGTTGCTCGACTACAATCGTTATGCCAAGATATGGATTACGTTTGTTCCACACCGCTACCGCCCCTTTGCGCGGCAGTTTTTCAACGACGTGACCTTCTATCTCTGCGGCTATTTCCGCGGCCAGCTGCTCATTGCTTTGAGCAACTGCGTGCTTTTCACGTTGGGCTTCTTCCTCGTGGGTTTCCCCATGCCCATCGCTTTAGGCTGTTTCATCGGCATCATCAGTTTCGTGCCTTATTTGCAGGTGGCCGGCCTCCTGCCTTGCGCCCTCCTGGCCCTGTTGCGCACCGCTGAGACCGGGCAGAACTTCTGGTTGCTCATCGGCGGCGCCCTCGCCGTTTATCTCGTTGTGCAAATCATTCAAGACGTCATCGTTACGCCGCGCATCATGGGCCGCATCATGGGGCTTTCGCCCGCCATCATTCTCCTTGCCCTCTCCGTCGGCGCCTTTGTCGGCGGCATCGGCGGTTTGATAGTGGCGCTACCAATCACCACTTTGGCAATGGCCTATTATAAGCGCTACGTGGTGAAAGAGCCCGACGCCGACCTTCCCTGCGGCGAAAAAGCATAGGGAGGTGCAGGAGATGTGATAATCGGATGTGAAAATATGCTCGGTCATCTGCTTAAAAAATAAATGGCAGTCTTACTTATTGCGCACGTATGGGGTGATGTGTGCGTTTTTTTTACTACCTTTGCGCGGTATAAGACGAATGCAAAACCCGTTTAGGCGGCGACGGCGTTCGAAACTATTATAGCAAAACTCAATAATTATATACAAACGACTATGAGTGAACAACTAAAGAAAGTCAAAGACCTCGTTGAGCGTCGCCAAAAGGCACGCCTCGGCGGTGGCGAAAAAGCCATCGAGAAACAGCATGCCAAGGGCAAGGCTACAGCGCGCGAACGCATTGATTTGCTGCTCGACAAAGGGTCGTTCGAAGAAATGGATATGTTCAAACTCCACCGTTGCCACGACTTCGGTATGGAGAAGAAGCACTTTTATGGTGACGGTGTCGTGTGTGGTTCTGGTACCATCAACGGCCGTCTCGTTTATGTTTTCGCACAAGACTTCACCGTCAACGGCGGTTCGCTCTCTGAGACGATGGCCGAGAAGATTTGCAAGGTGATGGACCAGTCGTTGAAAATGGGTGCTCCTTGCATCGGTTTGAACGATTCAGGTGGTGCACGTATTCAGGAAGGTGTGAACGCTTTGGCTGGTTTTGGAAACATTTTCCAGCGTAACATCGAAGCCTCTGGCGTTGTGCCTCAAATCTCAGGCATCTGCGGTCCTTGCGCCGGTGGTGCTGTTTATTCTCCTGCCTTGACCGACTTCGTCGTGATGCTCGAAGGCGTGAGCTACATGTTCCTTACCGGTCCGAAGGTTGTCAAGACCGTGACGGGTGAAGACGTGACTCAGGAAGACCTCGGCGGTGCTGGCGTCCACTCAACCAAGAGCGGTGTTTGCCACTTCACGGCCAAGACCGAAGAAGAGTTTGCTGGCCTTATCCGCCGTTTGCTCTCATACATTCCTCAGAACAACATGGAGCGTGCTCCCCGCGTGGAATGCACCGACCCGATTGACCGTAAGGAAGACAGCCTGAACGAAATCATCCCCGACAACCCCAACATGGCTTACGACATGTATAAAGTGCTGGGTGCCGTTGTCGACAACGGTGAGTTCCTCGAAGTTCAGCGTAACTTTGCCCGCAACATCATCATCGGTTTTGCCCGTTTCAATGGTCAGAGCGTAGGTATCGTTGCCAACCAGCCGAGCGTTTATGCTGGTGTGCTTGACTGCAACGCCTCAAGAAAGGCTGCCCGCTTCGTTCGTTTCTGCGACTGCTTCAATATTCCAATCGTATCGTTTGTTGACGTGCCGGGCTTCTTGCCGGGAACAGGTCAGGAATACAACGCCGTCATCGACCACGGTGCGAAACTGCTTTACGCTTACGGCGAGGCCACTGTGCCCAAGGTGACGGTTACGCTCCGCAAGAGCTATGGTGGTTCACACATCGTGATGGGTTGCAAGCAGCTCAAGGCCGACCTCAACTACGCTTGGCCTTCTGCCGAAATCGCCGTAATGGGTGCCAGCGGTGCTGTAGCCATCCTCAATGGCAAGGCTGCCAAGGAACAGGCCGATCCGAAGGCTTTCTTGGCAGAAAAGGAGAAGGAATACAACGACCTCTTCACCAACCCATACAAGGCAGCCGAATATGGCTATGTTGACGACGTTATCGAGCCGCGCAACACGCGCTTCCGCGTTTGCCGCGCATTGGCTCAGTTGGAAAACAAGCGCGAAACGCGTCCTGTCAAGAAACACGGCAACATTCCATTGTAATCAAGTGAAACACGCAGTTCAATGAAAACATTCAAATATACCATTGCTGGTCATGCCGTGACAATCCGTCTCGACGAGAAGCAGGGCACGATTGCCGACCTCCTCGTTGACGACAAGCATCCGGCTGTCGACGACAAAGAAATGCCAGTCATTGCGGCTGTCATCTCTCTCGCCCTCATCGAATACGATGTGGCCGTTGTTCACGACGACGAACCAGGCATCATCACCTTAGCGCCTCAGAGTTCGGGTTGGGCCAATCCTTCCCAGCTGATGGCATCATTGTAATATAGTAAATAGGTAAACATGAAACAATATAAATATAAGGTCAACGGCGCACAATATGACGTCACCATCGATAGCATCGTTGGCAACATTGCCAAAGTGGAAGTCAATGGCATTCCCTTTGAAGTTGAAATGCAGGGTTCTTCTCTCGTAGAGGAAGACCTCCCCACTCAGGTGGCCGATGAAACTGCTGCTCCTGCAGTTGCCGCTGCTCCTGCAGCCGTTGAGGCCGCTCCTGCCGCTCCTGCCGCAGGCGCTCCCGGTGCTGGTGCTCCAGTGAAGGCTCCGCTTCCCGGTGTGGTTGCCAAGATTCTGGTCAGCGTCGGACAGGCTGTCAAGAAGGGCGAAACTGTTCTCGTGCTTGAAGCCATGAAGATGGAAAACAACATCACAGCTGAGGCCGATGGTAAAATCACCGGCATCTGCGTTGCAGCTGGCGACAGCGTGATGGAAGGCACCACGTTGGTGACGATTGGCTAATCAGACAACATCCAATAAAAAAGAGGACATCCGTCAGGGTGTCCTCTTTTTTGTTGGTGCCGCACAACGAAGTGTAGCACCAGTTATTAGGTTTCTTTGCGGTAGTCGAAAAGACCACGTACCGCTCTGTTCGTTATTGCAACTCGTTGGAGCCGACCGTGATGTCGTGTTCGATGCCAGTCTGGTCGCCCTTGTAACGGTAAACGATGTCCGTTCCCGTTTGCGAGCACAAACGAATTAGTTGGGCGTTTGACGCGTCACCCTGTGCGCTCGTTTTTAATTCGTTGATAATGGCGGCCTTCACGTTGGCAATCACTTCGTCGTTCCATGACGCAAGCGGCACTTGGTTCTCGTCGACCTCGTAGATGTAATAGAGCGAGCCGTTAGAGAGATACATGTCGGTCATTGTGATACCGTTGCCGAGGTCCATCGGCAACATGTTTTTCCCTGTTTCAACGGAAGATTTCAGCGTTGCTAAGCTGGAAGACGTCTCGCTCTCCTCGTTGGCAGAATTGTCGTCGGAAGCGTTATCGGCGCTGTTGAGCTTTGAGCGGATTTCCTTGGCTGTGAATTTAACAGTGATTTGTTTCTTCGAGCGCTTGAAGTCCATGACAAACTTCAGTCCCATCTCTTTTTTCAGCAGGAGGTCGAGGATTTCCTTTTCTTCGCCGCTGAAACGGCTGATGGCATTCAGTATCTGGTTTGCGAGTTCCTTTTTGAGCGACGCGTCAATCTCATCGGGAAGCATGTACGATTGTTCGCTGTAATCGAAGTAGTAAGTCAGATAATCCTCCTCCAGTTCCAATTTGGCAATCTGGATTTCTGGGCTTACCACAATCGGGCATTTCTCGTTGACACCTTCAACGGTTTTCTCCAGCAGTTTTTTGTCGCTGTCTTGGCAGCCAGTCAGGCCGAAGGCCAAGAAGCAAAGCATGGCAACCATGAATTGGTTGAGACTGAGAGACCATTTGTTTTTTCGGATTTCTTTCATAATGGCTAATGACGTTTGTTGGTTTGTAAATAATAGATAATCTAACCCCACGCAGATTCGTGTGGGAATTTATGGATGTCTTCACAAAAGAGGGCACCGTTATTGTTTCTCGTTTGCGGGCTTGAACATGAACGGGCATTGCGGAAGTTATTTTTTCAACATTACTAAAACCAGTCAGCGTCATGCCAGGCGGATCAGAAATCGCCGCCGCCCCAACCGCCGCCACGGTTGCCGCCTCCCATTGGGCCGTTCATCTGGCGCATTTGTTCGAAGCGCAGGCGCATTTCCTGTCGGCGTTGTTCTTCGGCTTTCTTTTCAAGCTCGTAAATTTTGGCAATCTGCTCCGGTGAGAGATATTCGGCATAGATGGCCGCATATTTTTCGCGCAGGGCCTTCGTCTTCTCCTGCATATCCGCCATTTTCTGCTTCATTTCCGCCGACGGTTCTCCGTGGCGCACCATTCGCTGGCGCGTGTTCATTCTTCTTGCATTGACGCTGTCTGGAGCGGCAGGCGCACCAGGGGCCATTGTGTCGGGCGGTGCTGGCACGCCATCGGGCGGTGCTGGCACACTGTCGGTCGGAGCTCCCATTTGGCGCGGCGGACGCTGTTGACCGTCGTTTCCGCGGCGGTTACTTCTTCTGCGGTCTTTGCGCTCCTTGCGGTCTTGGGGTTCCATGCTGCGGCGCAGCAGTTGCAGTTCCTTTTGATATTCCGTGTAGGTAGCCACAAACTTTTTCGTTTCCGCTTTCTTCAGTTTGAGGCCCTTGGCAATCGACGTGCCTTGCGTCTTTGCCATTTCCTCAACCGACATGCGTTGCGGGCCGCCTTCGCCGCCGAATGGGCCGCCTTCGCCGCCGAAGAACTGTGCCGAAGCATTGACAGAACAGAAGGCGATGGCCACAGCCATGCCCAGAGATTTGATGATTTGTTTCATATTCTTTTCGCGTTAGTTGTTATTGATGATGCCGCGAAATTAATGAGAAACCATCTTTCCGTCAAGCCTTTGCCGCGGAGATTGCAAATGTGTTCAACGAACGGGCAATTCTTTCCCACGAATGGGCAACGCGTGTGTGAAGAGCAGGCGTTTCTCGCCGCCGTGAAGCGTTGCGGAGGAAAGTCCTCATTTCTTTTCAAACCGCGAGAGCAGAAACTCTATACATTCGCGGAATACCACCACGCGCAAGGCCAACATCATTCCGACGTAAACCGCCAGTGCAACGGCAATCTTAATAATGATTGCCACGTAGATGCTGGCAAAGAACGTCGACACCCAATAGGCCACCGTCATAGTCAGTGCGGCGCAGAGCACGAAGGGCGCGATGTCGAAAACAGCCTGCCAAAGCCGCAGGCCGATGAGCCTTTCCACAAAGAAATGCCAGACGGGCAGCCACAGAATGCCGAGGATGACATAGACCGTCACCATCGTTTCAACGCCATAGGGGTAGAGCAGTAGGAGGGCGGCCATTTGCAGGAGGCAGAGCCCGATGGTGTTCCAGAGGAAAACGTTGCTGCGTCCTTGGCTGATGAGGAAGTTGGAATAAAACGAGGCAATGGGTACGAAGGCACCGCCAACGCAGAGAATCTGCATCAGCCGCGCACTCTCAATCCATTTGTCCGTGATGAGGATGGTGATGAACTCTGGCGCGATGAGTGCCAGTCCGAAGAGCGCCGGACACGACACGAAAGCCGTGAAGCGCAGCATCTTCCGAAAGGCGCGTAGTTGTCGTTCGCGGTCGTTCTCGAGGCGTGCAAACACAGGTTGAGTCACGCCCCAAAGCGTACCATTGAGAAACGTGTAGCCGATGCCCGTCCATTTGTTGGCCTGATTGTAAAGGCCCACCATGCGTTCGCCGTAGAGACGTCCGAAAAACACGGAGAAGAGGTTGTTGTTGATGCCCGTGAAGAGATTCGTGAGCAGCAGTTTCGAACTGAAACCTATCATGCCGCGTAGCGGTCGCAGGTTGATGTGCATAGAAGGGCGCCAGCCACTGAAATACCAGCTGAAGAACGTCATCATGGCGCAATAAACGATGTTCTGGATGGCGATGCCCCAATAGGCAAAGCCGTTCCATGCCAGCGTCACGCCCGTCACGCCCGAGGTGAAGAGGGCCGCGAGCGACATCCAGGCCGTTTCTTTCACGCGCAGATTTCTGAAGAGCACGGCACGCGGCGTGGTGCCCCAACTTGCAAACACGAAGTTGAGGAACGAGAGTCGCGCCAGCGGCACGAGTTTGGGCTGGTCGAAGAAATCTGCGATGAGCGGCGCACAGAAAAACAGGATGACGTAGAGCACGGCGCCACAGAGAACATTAAACCAGAAGACCGCGTTATAGTCTTCCTGCGTGATGTCTTTCTTGCGGTTGAGCGCCGAGATAAAACCGCTCTCCTGCAGGGCGCCCGCCAGAAGCGAGAAGATGGTGAGCATGCCCACCATGCCATAGTCGGCCGGCGAGAGCAGGCGGCCCAGAAATATGCCAAACACGAGGTTGAGCACCTGTTGTCCGCCGTTGTTGATGCCGCCCCAAAGAATCCCTTTGGCGGTTTTTTCTTTTAGGTTTTGTTCTGCCACGTTGATAGGATGTTAAGCAGGTGTTCAGAATAATATAGGAAGCGCTGACCACCTATTTAATGTAGACAGGTACTATAATTCCTGGATTATAGTACCTGTCTTATATATTAGAAGCAATTCGGGGAAGTCCCCTTCAGCTCCAATCTGCTTATGTAAGGAAAATCATCAGGATAACCTGTGCAACGATGATACGCAGGAACATCGTCAGCGGGTAAACCGTTGAGTAGCCCACAGCGGGAGCATCATTGTTAGCCGTTTGTGTAGCGAAGGCCAATGCGGGAGGGTCTGTGTTCGAGCCCGCAATGAGTCCCATCAGCGTGAAATAGTTCAGCTTGAGGAACTTTCTTGCGATGAATCCCATGATGAGGATAGGCACAACCGTGATGAGGAAACCAGTCCACACGTAGGTGATACCTCCGGCGAGAATCGTGTCCCAGAACTTCGCGCCTGCCTGTATGCCCACACTCGAGAGGAAGAGCAGCAAGCCCACTTCGCGCAGCATGAGGTTGGCAGAGGTTGAGGTGTAAGAGTTGATGCCGATGCGGTAGCCAAAAGCACCGATGAGGATGGCCACGACGAGCGGACCTCCAGCCAAGCCAAGCTTCATGCCCGCACCGAAGTTAAACTGTCCGACGATGACACCAATCAAGATGCCGAAGAAGATGGCGCCCACATTGGGGTGGTCAAGGCGCTTCACACTATTGCCGATGGCGTTCTTCACGTGTTCAACGTCCTCTTCGCGTCCCGTCACGAGCAAGCGGTCGCCCACCTGCAGGCGCAAGTTGCGGTTGGCAAAGAGTTCTATGCCGTTACGCGTCACGCGGGTGACATTGACGCCGTAGATAGAGTTGAAGTGGAGCTGTCCGAACGTTTTGCCGTTGATTTCCGGTTTGGTGATGACGAGTCGGCGCGACACATATTTGGCGCTCTTCACTTCCGCGGTCCATGTCTCGTTGCTGAGTTCGCCAATGAGCGCAGCAATCGGTTCAGCTTCATCTTCGGCACACACCACGTGAACGTCCATGTTTTCTTCCAACACCGTTTTGGCGTTAGGCACGATGATGTCGCCATTCTTGATGCAACGCGAAACCACGAAATCGCGGTTGAGGAAGCGTCTCACCTCTTCCAGTTCGCGGCCGATGACGGCCTTGTTCGTCACGTGGATGATGATGTGCTTCGGCGTGGCATGCGGGTCGTTTTCCTGTTCCTTGCGAATCTGCTCCTGTTCAGCTTCGAGCTTGATGTTGCAGATGTAGCGGATGAGGATAGTGGCAAGGATGATGCCCACAACGCCGAGCGGGTAAGCGCAGGCGTAGCTTGAAGCCATGTCGGGCACCTGTGCGATGTCCGTGGAGCCCCAAGTACCAGTAAATTCTTTGACAACGGCGTTGGCCGCACCAAGACCCGGGGTGTTCGTCACGGCACCATAGAGCGTACCGACCATCATGGCCATGTTGTAGTTGTTGTGTTCAAACACCAGGAAGTAGAGTCCCAGCATCACAGCCACGTTGAGCAGCACGATGGATACTGCCACGAGGTTCATCTTCACGCCGCCCTTCTTGAAGGTGGCGAAGAAACCCGGCCCCACTTGGAGGCCGATGCAGTAGACAAAGAGAATCAAGCCAAACTCCTTGACAAAGTCGATGATGATGTTTTGTCCGGCGTGGTTGATGGTTTGATTCGTGGCGGGGTCAATGATGTAGTGGCTGTAGATGTGTCCAACGAGAATGCCCATGAAGAGCACGAAGGTCACACCCAGCGAGATGCCGCCGAATTTGATTTTCCCGAGTCGCACGCCCAAGCAGATGACAATGGCATAGATGGCCATCAAGTGGGCTATGGCTCCAGGGTCGCAAATGATTTTTTGTAACCAATCCATAAATTAATAGTGTATAATAGAGCGTTTGTATTGTATGCAAACGGGATAGGGCAGGCGTTTGTTCCTGCTTGGGGGAGCGTTCTAATAAGTGATTAATTAGTGCGTTCCTGTATATTAGATGCGTGCAAAGATACCACTATTTTTTTAATAAACAAGTTTTTACACATAGCTTCTGCATGTTAGGCCGCTCACTAAAAATAGTGATTTTCAGCAAGAGACATATTAATATATATGAAAATGCTTTTGCGGTTTGAAATCAAATGGTATATTTGCAAGCGAGAAATCTATAAATAATATAGGAAAATTATGAAGAAAATTATGATGATGGCCGCCATGGCCCTGTTCTGCATTGGCGTATCAGCCCAGTGCCCCGATAAGAAGAAAAAGTGTGACAAACCAAAGACCGAGCAGTGCTGCAAGAAAAAGACGGGCGACTGCGGCAAGAAAAAATGCGATAAAAAGAAAGGCGACTGCTGCAAGAAAAAATGCCAGTCTAAAAGTGGCAACAAATAGTAATGGGCAACCATTACAGAAAAAAGGCGGACATCTGGAAAACCAGGTGTCCGCTTCTTTTGTATCCCGCCTCGCGCCGCTGCGCCGCCTGGCGGTGTGTGCTTGCCGCACGCCAGCATTTTGAAAACAGCAGCAGATGTTTGTTCCTTCAAACAATTATCCTTATCTTTGCTCCCATAGAAAACCTATATCTACAAAATATTTTTACTCATTACCATTACCAAAATCGAAACCCTTTAGCTTATGAGAAGAATTACTCAACTGTTGGGGCTCCTGCTGGCTTTTTGCACAGCATCGGCTTACGCCGCCCTCCCGTTTAAAACCACCACCATCACCAGCGACGGAAAGTTTGCCGAAGGCACCATCTGGTACACCATCCAAATCGGCAGTGGCGGCCTCGTCATTGCCAACAACGGAACGGCCGACAAGATTTCCCTCAAATCAACCTCCCTCACCTACAAAGACGCCGAACTCTGGTGTTTTGTGGGCAACGCCACCAAGGGCTACCGCCTCTATAACAAGGAAGCTGGCGCCGGAAAGGTGCTCGCTTCGCCCAAGACCATGTCGGGCAAGGAAGGCGGCTCGGCTTACGTGGCGCTCAAAGACACGGCGAAATTGGGCACTTCCTTCGTGTGTGACTGGCTCTTTGCCGACTCCAAGAATCTCGGCACCGATGTCAACGCGCAATATATGTATCAGAAGGGAGCACCTGCCAACAAGGTCAACAACCGCGACAACATCCTCGCCTTCTGGACTGGCGGCGCCGACCACGGCTCTTCGCTCAAAATTCTCTTTGCCGAGACAACCATGACGGTTGATGCCAATAGCGGAACGTTCACGCAGAGCAACGCTGGCAAGACCTGGCACCAGGTTTGGACTTCGAAGGCCACCAACCCGCAGCTGACGCTCAATGCCGGATACAACAACATGATTGCCGAAGGCGGCAACCTCGTGGCTTATGCCGGTCAGTATCGTCCGCAGGCATACACCCTGTCGGCAGGCGTGAACTATCGCGTGACGGGCTTCAGTTTCGACTTCATCGCCCACAAAGAAAAAGTGGGTGTCGTTGTCAGTGCAGGCGGCCAGACGAAGCGTTCCACCCTCACTTCGCAAAGCATAAAGGTGGAGGGACTGGAAGGAATGTCAGCCAGTTTCACGCTCGACGCTGTCAACAACGGCATCGTGCTGAGCAACTTCAAGGTCACGCTGAGCCCAGCTATTGAAGAACCGGAACCACAGGTGAACATCTTCGAAACAAAATCGGGCGTTCCCTACCGCATTCCCGCCATCGCCACGGCCCACAACGGCGACATCATCGCCGTGGCCGACTATCGCCATAGCGGTGCCGACATCGGTATGGTGAACAACGGACGCATCGACCTCCGTGCCCGTATCAGCAAAGACAACGGCAAGACCTGGGGCAACATCTTCCCCATCGTTGAAGGCAAAGGCGCCAGTTCGCCCGACTTCATGAACGTGGGCTTCGGCGACCCCTGCATCGTGGCCGACCGTGAGAGCGACCGCGTGCTCGTGATGAGCTGCGCAGGAAACGTTTCCTTCCCCAACGGAAAACGCAACCACCACCAGTGTATCGCCCGCTTCTATAGCGACAACAACGGCAAGACCTGGAGCAAGCCCGTCGACATCTCTGAAAGCATCTATTCGCAGTTTGACAACAGCAAGATCGGTGCCTGCAACGCCATGTTCATCGGTTCGGGCCGCATCTTCCAGAGCTCAACGGTGAAGGTCGACCAGTATTACCGCATCTATTGCTCTGTGCTCTATAAAGATGTCAATGGCGTGAACAAGAACTACGTCCTCTTCTCCGACAATTTCGGCGACACCTGGGGCGTGCTTGGCGGTGTTGACGTCGCCCCGATTCCGAGCGGCGCCGACGAGCCCAAGGTGGAAGAACTCCCCGACGGTTCCATCCTCGTCAGCTCACGCGCTTATGGCGGTCGCAACTACAACATCTTCAACTTCACCGATAGCAAGGCCGCCACTGGTTCTTGGGGCAGCATGGCCTATTCTGGTTCTGGCAACAAGGGTGTTGTGGCAACAGGCAACAGCACCAATGGCGAAGTGCTCATCCTGCCAGTGCGCCGCGCTTCAGACAATAAGCCCGTTTACCTTGCCCTTCAGTCAGTGCCTTTCGGTTCGGGACGTGCCAACGTGGGCATCTATTACAAAGAACTCGCTTCGCTCTCCGACTTCGTTGATGCCAGCGCGTTTGCCAAGAACTGGCCAGGCAAGCATCAGGCAAGCCGCATGTTCTCCGCCTATTCAACGATGACGCTCCAGAAAGACAGCACCATCGGTTTCCTCTATGAAGAAGAAACCTTCGGAAAGGCATACACCATTGTGTATAAGAACTACAGCGTTGAATACATCACCGACTCGCTCTACACCTACGACCCCACCGTCGTTCCCGCTGACGTGGTGCCTGCCGGCATCGACAGCAAATATAAGCTCGTGAAGACCTACTTCGGCAAAGCTGTGGGCAACATCGATGCTTCCTCTTCTGCTTCTGCCGATGTTGAAGCTGCCTACAATGCCTATAAGGCCGACCCGACGAAGGACAACTACGAACGCTTCAACAAGAGCTATATGGACGCTCCCTGCGTTGTTTTGGAGGCCGGAAAGTGCTACCGCTTGCGCAATGTGGGCCGCGCTGGCAATCCTTGTCTCGTTGGCACCGCAACAGGATTGAGCGCTTCTGCACTCAGCAAGGCCAACAAAAATCAGCTCTTCAGCTTCGAAGCGGCTGCCGATGGCAACTGGTATGTGAAGTGTGACAAGGCCAACACCTACGTTGGCAAGATGCCGGCCGCCTCACAGGCGGTGCCAGTTCAGAAAAAAGCCGAATTTACTTATGTCATCGCCTCAACGCGCAATGGTCGTAGCACCTTGGCATGCGCACAGCCAACAGCGGGCGCCTATCCAGCTATTCATCTTGATGGTGGTAACAAACTGGTGGCATGGGACACTGGTGCTGAGGCTTCTCAGTGGTTCATCGAACCGACAGACGATATCCCGACTGGTATTGTCGAGGTTGATGCCGACGACAACACGCCCGAGGTGGTCTACGACCTTCAGGGACGCCGCGTTGAAAAGCTCGTTAAGGGTGGCGTTTACGTGACCAGCAAGCGCCGCAAGATCTACGTGAAATAAAATCCGCAACCGTTGCAGGCGGTTGGCAAACAATGGCCAACCGCCTGGCGGTTTACATCTCTAAAAGGTAAGCATCCCGTGCAGGCCGTATTGTATAATTACAAATAAGCCAAAGTCTTGA
>OIZO01000179.1_pt1 | contig 50932 bp, 53 predicted proteins | sample 1588551 | NCBI WGS metagenome assembly OIZO01 (sample SAMN03283271) | human gut metagenome | biome: human-associated habitat; material: feces | host: Homo sapiens | place: Peru | collected 2012 | reverse complement strand
GATGTCAGAACTTGGTAGAGAAACTGTTAGTGCTTATGCAGCTGCCAAGGGTGGTCTTAAGATGTTAACACGTAATATTTGTTCCGAATATGGTGAAGCTAATATTCAATGTAATGGTATTGGACCTGGCTATATCATCACACCATTAACAGAACCATTAACTAGAAGACTACCAAATGGTGAAAGACAACCATTTGATAATTTCATTATTTCTAAAACTCCTGCTGGTAGATGGGGTACTCCTGATGATTTAATGGGTCCTGCAGTCTTTCTTGCCAGTGATGCATCTAACTTTGTCAATGGACATATTCTTTATGTAGATGGTGGTATCTTGGCTTATATTGGTAAACAACCACAATAAAATGTCACAAACGTGACATTTTATTTAACCTTCTTTTACTAATAATTACGGTTACTATGCACAAAATAATAAGTATTATGCCAATAATCAAACCTAAATCATATGTTTTACTAAAGTCGTATAAATAACCATATGCAGATGTTGAAATCGCATATGAAGCATTACCAAGTAAGGCATATATTGGGTAGGTTTTATTGTAATTTGCAATTCCAAATACTTCTTTTGTCAATAGGGTTAAACCAACAGCTGTTTCCGCAAAAACCGCTCCGAATAATAATGTTCCACTAACATTTAATAATGAATTATTTATAAATAGTAATAAACAATTGCCTAGTAATGTAACTATCAACATAAAGATATTTGAAAAAATAGCTCCTTTTTTATCAGCAATTTCACCAGTAATAAATTTAAATGTTACGTTGCCAATCATTGATAAAGAAACAAATAATGAAACAATATTCAAAGAGTAATTTCTAGATAAAGCAATTGCGCTTAAATGTTGCATGTTGCCTGATGCAAAGTGAATAAGGGTTGCAAATAGTCCAACATAAACAAACAACAAGGGATCAATTGTATTAGATATAGATTTAGTTTCTTCCTTAATAATTTCACCACCATATGGCTGTAAATCTACATCCTTAGGATTTAAAGGATACTTCATTATAATAAAAGGAACAAATGATAATAAGATTGATATGCCCATCACTTTATAACCTATACGCCACCCATATGTTTCGATTACATTTAAAAATAAAGGAGAAAAAATAGCTCCTGAAATGCCTGAGAATCCAAAGATAATTGAGGTTATTAAGCCATGGTTCTTATTAAACCAATTGTTGATTATTATCGATATAACAACAAAAGCGAAGAAAGCATTACCACAGCCTCTTAATAAGCCCAAAATATAAAACATTATTATATTGGATTGAAAACTCATTAGATAAGCACTTGTCGAACTTAATAATCCAGCACCTATAATTAATTTACGATAATTGTTTGAGTTTAACCATTTAGGCACAAACAAAGCAACAATCGCAAGGGCAAAAGTTGCGATAGTATTATGAATAATATAGGTACCTCTTAAAATATTTAAGTCTGAGGCAACATAATTATAAAAAACACCAACTGAATTTGATGTGATGCCCACTCCAGCTGAAGATAAAAAGCATAGAGTGATTATTATTTTTAAATATATACGATTCTTTTTCTTTAAAATATCCATAAAAAATAAAAGAGGGGCATTACTGCCCCTCCATTAATTGAGTTAGAAATTATTCTTTACTACCATTATCAGCTACTTCAAATGTATAACGATTGTTAGAACCAATTACACGAATATAATCCTTAACAAATTGTTTTACAGCAGCTTCAGCTACAGCGCAGATTTCCATATAGTTTAGACCTGGATTTTCTTCCCAAGCAGCCTTCATAGCTACTTCAGCAGCATGGAAAGCATCTGTACAAACGTTGATCTTATTTATGCCATTAGCAACTGCCTTACGAATGTTTTCCTCACCTGATCCAGAACCACCATGAAGAACTAGTGGCATCTTTAATGCTTCCTTAAGTTCTTTTAGACGGCCAAAGTCTAATACTGGAACATATCCAGCAGGATATTTACCATGTGCTGTACCAATAGCAACTGCTAAAGCATCAACACCTGTATCCTTAACAAATTGAACTGCTTGCTCAACGTTTGTATACATATCAGCAGTCTTACCATCACCATCAGCAGCTTGGCCAACATGACCTAATTCTGCTTCAACAGAGATGCCCTTGCCATGAGCAAGATCAACTACTTGTCTTGTACGTCTTACGTTTTCTTCATAAGGTAATGAAGAAGCATCAATCATTACATTTGAGAAGCCTCTTTGAATAGCATCAACTTCAGCTTCAAAGCTAGGTCCATGATCTAGGTTTAAGCAAACAGGAACAGTAGCCTTTTCTGCCATAGCCTTAATCATAGGAACCATTTGATCTGGATGTGCTAACTTTTTCATTTGACCACAACCGAATTGAACAATAATTGGAGAATGTTCTTCTTCAGCAGCTTCAATTACAGCTCTAGCCATTTCCATGTTGACACTGTTAACTGCCATTACAGCATAACCATCTCTATTAGCAGCATCAAGAATATACTTCATATTTACATACATAGCTAATTAAACCTTCCTTCTATTTAGTTTATTTTTAGAATTATAAATCAATATCTAATTCAGTGATTTCTTCTTCAGTCTCTTCTTCTTCAGGCATCTTCTTAACTACCGCGTATAGAACACCAGTAATTACAGAACCGATTACAAGAGCAACAATCCACATACCAATGTTATTTGATAATGGAGCAACTAGGATACCACCATGAGCAGCAGGAGTGTTAATACCCCAAGCCATAGCAAGACCTGAAGCAATTGCAGAACCGATCATTGAACATGGGATGAATCTTAGTGGATCATCAGCAGCGAAAGGTAATACACCTTCAGTGATGAAACATAAGCCCATAGGGATAGCAGTATAAGCAGTATTCTTTTGAGCAGCAGTGAACTTCTTAGGAGCGAAGATAGCAGCAAGGCCAACACCAACAGCAGGTGTCATACCACCGATAATCTTAGCAGTTTCAGCACAACCACCGATACCATCTGGAATATCAGCATATAGAGCATTTGCAGCCATAGAAGCAGTCTTGTTGATAGGACCACCCATATCGAAGCCCATACAAGCACCGATAACAGCACCACAAACGAATAGAGAACCTTCACCTAAACCAACAATCCAGTTTTGGATAGCTAACATTACAGTTGAAATTGGTTTCATTAGGATACCAAAGAACAAGAATGTAGCAATTGCAGTAGCAAGAACTGGGATAATCAATACTGGCATTAATCCAGCAAGAGCCTTAGGCATCTTCCAAGACTTCATCCATTGTACTAAGTAACCAACAACGAAGCCCATCAACATAGCACCAACGAAACCTGTCTTAGTAGGTCCACCAGCGAAATAACCAATTGCGAAACCAGGAACAATACCAGGTCTATCAGCAATAGAGAATGCAATACCAGCACATAAGAATGCATAAGCCCAGTTGAAGCCCATACCATTCATTTCACCAAGCATATGCATATAGTCGCTTAACTTAGTGATTGAGTAACCAGAATAATTTAATCCAGCGATAATTGGATCAGATAGTGGAACACCTGACCAAGAGAATGCCTTTTGAATAGCACCCATGATACCAGCCATAACAACCATTGGAATCAAGAATGAAATACCAGTCATTATGTGCTTCTTAACATCAGTTAATTTCATAATAAATTTTCTCCCCTTTTTTTATTTACCTAATTTTTTCTCAATAGTAGCGATAAGTGATTTAGGACTCTTCATAGCAGTTGAAATAGGAATATCAACAATACGCTTACCATTGAATCTGTCTTTGTCTCTAATTGCAATGTCATGGGCAAAGATAACTACATCAGCAGCTGCGATATCTTCTGGAGTTAATTGATTTTGAACGCCAATTGTACCTTGAGTTTCAATCTTAACTTCATGACCAGCTTCCTTTGCAGCATTTTCAATCTTTTCCGCAACAATGTAAGTGTGAGCAATTCCAGCAGTACATGCTGTAACACCAACAATCTTCATAAATAGATCTCCTTTCTTGTTTAATAGCTATATATAAACTCTAATAACTAATTAGAAGTCTATATCTAAATCAACGATTTCTTCATCACTCTTAACGTTTGAAGAATCTAGTTCGCTGTCATCGCAAAGAATTAAATTAACTACTTCTTCTTTTGTCTTAGCCTCAGCTAGCTTTGCGACTCTTGCTTCATTTCCAAGCTTTCCAGCCAATTCACTCAACAACAACATATGATTTGTAGCGAATTCTGTATCAGCAGATACACAGAATAAGAAAATTAATCTTGTATCTTGGAAACCTGAATCAGTCATTGCAGTTTCCCATTTGATATCGTTTTTAGTCTTACCAATACAAATACCAATCTTCTTAACTGCTTCTGACTTTCCATGAGGGATAGAAATTGAAGAGCCCATACCAGTAGGACCCTCAGCCTCACGAACATATATATCTTTTACAAATTGTTCAACATCATTGATATAACCATTATTAAGTAATAATGTAGCCATGTTGTGAAGCACTTCATCTTTTGTAGTGCCTTCAACTTCTAGATCAATAATGTCTTCATTTAATATCTCTCTTAAGTTCATTTTTCAACCTCTTTTTCATGTCTGGTGTAATCCCTTACATCAACTAAGCATATTGTAATACAAAAAAATGTATATTGTCAAAATATTTCGTACATTTTTTTGTATAATAAATTCGAAAGAAGGAAATATCTATGATGAATTACATTACAAGCAACGATGAAATCGTTGAATTAACTAACAGAAGCGATCATTATCCTGATATGATGCTATATTCATATCTTGTACGCCCAAAGAAAGGAAGTGTCAAAGAATACTATAGCGAAGATAAGGAAACATTGATTCTTCTTCAAGAAGGAAGCTTAACATTAAGCTACGAGGGAAAAGAAGAAACAATCACAAGAGGAAACGTCTTCGATGATGCTCCAGTTGGATTATTATTCCCTGCAAAAGTTAAAGTTGAAGTAAAAGTCAACGAAGACAGTGAATATCTATTAATCATGACTGAAAATGACAAGACATACGACACAACATTATTCACAAAGGATAATGTCATCGTTGTTGACAGAGGAGCTGGCCAATGGAACGATTGTGCTACAAGAAACGTAAGAACAATGGTTGACTATAAGATTAATCCAAATAGTAACTTAGCATTTGGTGAAACAGTAAACTATCCAGGCAAGTGGTCTACATTTATTCCACACTTACATGATCAACCTGAACTATACTACTATCGTTTCAATAGACCTGAAGGCTTTGGAGCTAGTTTCTATGGACATAATGTATATGAAATCAAAGACCGTAGTTATATCTGTGTAACAGAAAAACTAGCACATCCTCAAGTAACTGCACCAGGATACGCCATGAATTACTTCTGGGTAATTAGACATTTTGAAGACAATCCATGGACTGGGGCTGAAAACGTTAAGGAACATGAATGGCTGCTAGATCCTAATTGCAAGATTTGGCCTAATAAATAAGACAAAGGAGCGAAAGCTCCTTTATTTAATTATTGTGGTTGTTTACCAATATAAGCTAAGATACCACCATCTACATAAAGAATATGTCCATTGACAAAGTTAGAAGCATCACTGGCAAGAAAGACTGCAGGACCCATCAAATCCTCAGGAGTACCCCATCTACCAGCAGGCGTCTTTGCGACAATAAATTGATCAAATGGATGACGACTTCCATCAGCCTGCTTTTCTCTTAATGGCGCCGTTTGAGGAGTCGCAATATATCCAGGTCCAATACCGTTACATTGAATATTAGCCTCACCATATTCGGAACAAATATTACGTGTTAACATCTTAAGACCACCCTTAGCAGCTGCATAAGCACTAACAGTTTCTCTACCAAGTTCTGACATCATTGAACAAATATTGATAATCTTACCATGACCTTTTTCAATCATACCTGGAATGACAGCCTTAGATACGATAAAAGGTGCATTCAAATCAACATCAATAACTTGTCTAAACTCTTCAGCACTCATTTCACACATTGGAATTCTCTTAATAATACCAGCATTATTAACCAAGATATCAATTACACCAACTTCTTCATTAATCTTTTTTACTAATTTATTAACTTCATCTTCCTTGGTTACATCACATACGTAACCATAAGCTTTAATGCCCTCTTTTTCATAGGCTAATAAACCATTTTGTTTCTTTTCTTCATTAATTTCATTAAAACAAATAGTTGCGCCTGCTTTAGATAAAGCAGTAGCTATCGCAAAACCAATACCATAACTAGCACCAGTCACAAGAGCAATCTTCCCTTCAAGATTAAATTGATTCATATCAAACATTCCTATAATCTCCTTACGAGGGAATAATACCACAAATATACAATTATTTGTATAGAAGAAAAGTCAAGTCTTATAAACTTGACTTCATTTCTAATACTGCCTCCTTAATATCATCATAAGAAACACCAAAGGTCTTCTTAAGATATGCTAAGTCACCTACTTCACCAAAACGGTCTTTTGCGCCTAATCTTTTTAAGATACATGGACAGTTTTCACATAATACTTCACTTACTGCACTTCCTAAACCACCAATGATATTATGATTTTCAACAGTGATGATAGCTTTTGTTTCTTTGGCAGCCTTAATGATCGTTTCCTTATCAATAGGCTTAATTGTAAACATATCAAGTACTCTTACCGAAATTCCTTCTTTTTTTAGATCATCAGAAACTCTAATCGCATCACCTACCGCAAAGCCATTGGCAATGATAGTTATATCACTACCCTCTCTTACTAAATTAGCCTTACCAATTTCAAAAGTAGAACCATCTTCATAAATCTTATCTACTTTCTTGCGAGACAAACGCATATAGTAAACGCCATATAAATCTTTTGTCTTTATTAAACAGTCTTTAAGCATGGTTGAATCACTCGGATCGATAATAGTTACATTAGGAATACTTCTTAATGTGCCAATATCTTCTAAGGCAAAATGAGTCCCGCCATTACTTGTAGCTGTCATACCAGGGTCAGAACCAATTAAACGAACATTCAATTTTGCGTAGGCACAAGACATAAATACCTGGTCCATCGCTCTTCTTGTGATAAATGGGGCGAAAGTATGAGCATAAGGAATCAAGCCAACACTAGACATACCAGCAGCCACACCAACCATATTAGCTTCTTGAATGCCACAATCTATTGTTTGTTCAGGAAACTTCTTTGAGAAAGGAACCATCTTAATAGAATTCATAATATCGCCATCAAGATAAATGACTTTCTTATCATTTTCGGCCAATTCCATCATAGTATCCGCAAACACTTCACGCATTTCTCTTGTTTCGGTTTCAATATTTTTACATACTTTATACATTTTCAGACTCCTTAATGATTAAATCTAATTTAGCTATTGCCTCTTTGTATTGTTCATCCGTAAATGTCATATGGTGATTATAGAAAACATCTTCAGCAAAGCTACAATCCTTACCCTTGATAGTATTAAGCACAATCATCGAAGGCTTATCTTTTTGATCCTTGGCATTATTAATAGCATCGATTATTTCTTTGTGATTATGGCCATCTACTTCTTGGGCATACCAACCAAAATCTTCAAATTTTTGTCTTAAATCACCAACATCGCAAATATCCTTAGTATAGCCATCAAGTTGTTTCTTATTTACATCCACAAAAGCAATCACATTGTTCAATTTTCTTGTCCCTGCAAACAAGGCACCTTCCCACACTTGTCCCTCTTGACATTCACCATCACCCAAAATGATATAAGTATAGGCTGGACTATTTAAATATCTAAGACCCCAGGCAATGCCCAAACCAGTTGACATGCCCTGACCTAGAGAACCAGTAGTCATATCAATACCAGGAACCTTATTCATATCACAATGACTTGGAAGCTTTGTTCCTGCCTTATTAATCGTCTTCAACCATTCATAAGGGAAATAACCCTTTAAGGCTAAGGCGCCATAAACACCATAACCACAGTGCCCCTTAGAAACAACTAAACGATCACGATCTTCCATCTTAGGATTTTTAGGATCGATATGCATCACACCACCATATAGTACCGCCAACAAGTCAGCCATTGACATTGAACCACCAACATGTCCTGCATGAGCATAAGACATACCTAATAAAATTGTCTTTCTTATTTCTGCTGCTAATTTCTTATAATTTTCCATAATTATTTATCAAACACACTTTCAAAGATTTCTAACATTTCATCTTCACTTAACGAAGTATAATTGTTTGCCAACAATCTTCCTTGATTTTGGATTACACTCTTAGCAAATACTGCTAATTCTTCTTTCTTAACACCATAAGTATTCAAAGGATTTCTTTTTAAGATTAAGTCTAATAATTTAAACATTTCATCAAGAGCATCTTCTTTGTCACAACAAAGTACATTAGACAAGACGAAATATAAATCATTAATTTTTCCACTTGGATCTTTTTCACGATATTTCTTAAATACCGCCTCAAACATCAACATGTTAGCCTCGCCATGAGGAATATGATATGTACCACCTAGTGGATAACTTAGGGCATGGACAGCTCCACATCCTGCATTATTAAACGCAATACCTGCTAAATCTGATGCATATAAGAAGTCCTTAGCATATATATTCCAGTTTTCACCACTTACTACTTTTTTATAACATCCTAGAATAATAGACATTGCCTCTTTAGAAAAGATTCTAGAATAATAAGTTGCATTAGGTGAAACGAATGATTCAATTGAATGAATAAGGGCATCAATGGAACTTGTCGCAAAAAACTTATAAGGAAGTGTCTTAACAAGTTCTGGTATTAATACCGCCTTATCAGGATAAATCAAATCATCAGCCAAACCCTTCTTAGTCTTTCTTTCAATCATTTCACAAATCGCAACATTAGTCACTTCACTTCCCGTACCTACAGTAGTGGGCAAAACATATAGACTTCTTACTTTAGTAAAAGGTATTTCTCTATTGATTACTTGATCAATCTTTCCATCATAATCAAGAATCAAAAACTTAGAAATATCAATTACGGTACCGCCGCCAATCGCAATGATTCTTTTAATACTTGAAGGAATATCATTCCTAATAGATTCAACCATAACATCAGTAGGCTCTCCCTTTCCATATTCTTCTTGGAAAATAAGATGAGCACTAGTTTTATATTTGCCATCAAAGATAAAACGATTAGTAATGATTAAGTCATCTTCGCAAACATTCTCTTTCCTTAGAAAATCCTCCACATTATCGAACAAACAGATTTCACTTTTTAATACAAACATATCTTTCATGATGTATCCTCCTGCTTCTAGGATATCATAATTGTCGACAATGTAAATAGATTGTCGACAATTATGATGTTTCTTTTTTGAACTTTCCTCGTTATAATTATTCTATGCAAGTAATTAATTCTTTAATGAACAAGTGTGGACTAGCTTCCATTGAGATTTCCAAGATGTTTTTGGAATTGGAAGTTGGATCACGTATTCCTACAGTAACAGAAATTTCTAAAAATTTTTCTTTGCCTAGGGGCACTGTCCAAAACGCAATTAAAAATCTTACAGACCTAGGTGCTATCAAGTTACAAGCGAAAGGATATAAGGGTACAACATTAACTGAAAAAAACACCAGGATACTTCTAGAGATTATTGGCGTTACTGATTTAGCGGGTATCATGCCCTTCCCTTATTCAAAAAGACATGAGGGGTTGGCAAGCGGATTAACTAAGACTTTAGAAAATAGTGAAATTCCAGTTTATATCGCCTACATGCGAGGTGCTGTAAAAAGAATGAGAATGGTCGAACAGGGACGTTACGATTTTGCGATTGTATCTAAACTATCAGCTGATCGTTACCTGAAAGACCATGATGACCTACAAATCCTATATAATTTTGGAGAATATTCATACCTGTCTAAACACGTTATTTGTTTCAGTGATGAAAAAGCTACTCAAATTGAAGATGGAATGCGAGTAGGACTAGACGAAGTATCTGCCGATACTTACGATATTACCGTAAGGCTATGTGATGGTAAAAAAGTTACTTTTGTCCCAATGGAATATTACCAATCAGTTGAAAAAGTAATCAAGGGTGAATTGGATGCTGTGGTGACAAATGTTGATGAAATCAAGGATAAGGGTATGCCAGCCTGTTATGTTGATATAGATGACTTATGTGAGGGTTATGACAACGAGGCAGTTCTTGTTACCCTAAAGGATTCTTTAATTCCAGATAGCTACTTAAGTGCGTTGATTGATAAAGAAGTTGTTTTGGAAACTCAAAAGTTAGTTTTGGAGAAAAAATTAAGACTTCTTTAATTTTTTAGTAATCTTGTACAAAATAATGTATTATTGAATTAGAAAGAAGGATGAACAAAATGAAAATTGCTTTAATTAACGAATTCTCACAATCAAATAAGAATCAACAAGTACTAGACGTACTAAAAGAAGTTGTAGAACCAATGGGACACACAGTATTCAACACTGGTATGTCTAGCGAAGATGCTAGTTTAACAGTTGGCCAACCAGGCTATTTAACTTACTTAAACATTGGTGTTCAAGCCGCATTATTATTAAACTCAAAGGCTGTTGACTTTGTAGTAACAGGTTGTGGCACAGGACAAGGTGCTCTAATGGCATGTAACATGATGCCAGGTGTAGTATGTGGATACTGCATTGATCCAAGCGATGCCTTCCTATACTTACAAATCAACAACGGTAACTGTTTATCATTCCCATTCGCTAAGGGCTTTGGTTGGGGAGCTGATGTAAACTTAAAAATTACATTTGAAACTGCATTCTCATCTCCTGCTGGTATGGGCTATCCAAATGAACCAGGCAGAAAAGAGAGTCAAAATCGTAATGCTGCTAAATTATTCGAAACTAAGAAACTAGTTGCTAAGCCACTAATTGAAGCTTTAAAGTCAATTGACCAAGACTTAGTAAAAAATGCTTTAACTCCACGTTTCCTAGAATGCTTCTATGCAGGTTGCCAAGACGAAGAAATCAAGGCATATGTTGATTCTTTAGTTAAATAACATGAAAAAAATTTTTGCGATACATACGTCTAATGTTTCATACTATGATCTAAAAGAATTATTCAGCAAATATGGAAACGACATTGAGTACCATAACATCGTTGACGATTCTTTGTTAGATGAAGTGAAAGCTAACGGCCATATTACTCCAGCTATCATTTCAAGAATGTGCACCTATTTCAAGATTGCTCAAGATTTAGGTGCCGACCTTATTTTCAACCAATGTTCATCAGTTGGAGAAGCAGCTGATATTGCCGCAAGATGTGTCGATGTCCCTGTTGTCAAGGTTGATGAAGCTATGGCTGAAAAAGCTGTAAGCATAGGTAAAAAAATCGCGGTTATCGCAACCGTTGCCTCTACAGTTGGTCCAAGCACAAGACTTGTTAAAAGAAAAGCTTTAGAAGCTAATAAGGATTGTGTTGTTGATGATATCTTGGTAGATGGAGCACTAGATATTCTAATGAAAGAAAAGAATGTTGAAAAGCACAATAAACTTATTATTGACGCTATCAACAAAGCAAGCGAAGACCATGATGTAATTTGTTTAGCACAAGGTTCTATGACTACCCTACTTCCTTACTTAAAAGACTGTAAGGTTCCAGTATTAACAAGCCCAGAACTTGGTGTTAAGAAAGCTATTGAAAAAGTTAAAGGACTCTAACTAAACGAGTCCTTTTCTAATTCCAAAGTATTACAAATAGAATAGCTAATGCACAAAAACCATAGCCTGCATACAACATCGTCTTTTCTTCTTTGTTGTAGGGCGTAGACTTATCAGGATTATTCGCAATCCTCTTTTGATATTTTAATTTAGTAGCTAAAATTAGCGCAAAACCAATAACTAGCGCAATATATTTTAAATTTCTAAGCATTCTTTTCCTCCTTAACCAAATGACTTGTTAAATTCTTATAATAAATTTCTACTTGTTCATCACTTAAATGATTATCCATTTCCTCTAACACCTTAATCGCATCTTGATAGTAGGCTCTTTTAGCATCAGTCTTAAAACCACTAAAATCAACGCCCTTCTTAAAGAAATAACACACTTCAAAAGGCAATTCACCACATTTATCAGTAATGGCCCTAATATGTTTATCAACTGCTTCCTTAGGACCTTTGATTTTAAAACGTTTGTTATCATGCTTAACAATCAAATGTTTATCACTATCTTTACCAGACACTTCCCCAATTGAGTTAATAATGTAACATACAAGCACGCCCTTAGTTGTAATAATAGTTACCAGTTCATGAACAGGCACATACTTTTCATTTAAATAAGAATTAAAAACAATACGATTAGCACCGATTCTATTTTTAATATAAGAACTAACAGATGCATCGTGTTTTACCGAGAACTTATAATAGTACTCAAAAAAATTAGAATAAATATGCTTATAAAACTTATGTTTATACTGATTTTGATAAAACCTTATCGCATTGGCAAGCCACATTAAGACAACGGCTGCGCATAATCCATAAATAATTGTTTCCATATAAAATCCTCACTATATTATTTAATCACAAATATACAAAATTTTATATTCTCTAAATAAATCTTCGTATTTTTTTGAAACCTTTTCATCACTTACTACAATGTCTACGTCACTTAATGAAGCAAAACTATTAAACATAATCTTATCGAACTTTGTATGATCTAATACTACGCATATTTTTTTACTGTGCTTAATGATTTCACTTTTTACTTGCCCTTCATAGTAATCGTTATTTGTAAGACCAGCTTTATCATCAAAACCAACAGTCGAAATAAAAGAAATATTAAAATTATAATTTAATTTTGAGACATCAAAGACAAAACTTTTTATATCATTACGATATTCACCACCCATCAAAATAACTTTAATATCATTTCTATTTTCCAATTCTTTTAAAGCTAATAGGGAATGGGTAATAATAGTAAGATTCTTTTTATCTTTGATATAAGGAATAATTTGACATGCGGTTGTTCCCGAATCAATAAAAATAACATCATTATCATTAATTAAACTAGAGGCCAATTCACCAACTTCTTTTTTTGCCTGTAATAAATTAACTTCACGATAGGCAATATCAATAACTCCATTTTCATCGTTATAGATAACACCACCATAGACCTTTTTGACACTACCCTTATCTTCCAATTCTTTCAAATCCCTTCTTAAAGTTTGGATAGAAATGTCAAAAGTCTCTAATAGTTCTTCTATCGTAAGCGACTTTTTTTCTTTAATAAAATTCTCAATTTCTAATAAGCGATCGTACTTCATATTTAAATTTTATCAAAATTTACTCAAAAATTGTTAATAATATTATCAATTTGCGTTATCATATAAATGATTTAAGGAGACAAAAGATGAAATATTTAGATTTTGACCAGAAAAGACCCCTTGATTTAATCCTTATGGGTCGCATCGCAATTGACTTCAATCCTGCAGTTACTGAAGATTTTAAGCCATTAAAAAATGTACACTATTTTGAAAAATATGTTGGAGGCTCACCAGCCAATATTGCCTGTGGTATTACTAAACATGGTTTAAAGGCCGGTTTTATTGCCAAAGTATCTGATGACCAATTTGGTGATTTCGTAACTGATTATTTTAATGAACACGGTATCGATACAAGTCATGTTACAAGATGTACTAATGGTGAAAAGCTTGGTTTAACATTCACCGAAATGCTATCTAGCAAAGAAAGTAATATCCTAATGTACCGTAATAAGATTGCCGATTTACAATTGAGTGTTGATAATATTGATGAAGACTATATCAAGAGTGGTAAAGCCTTATTAATCTCAGGTACCGCTCTAGCAGAAAGCCCAAGTAGAGAAGCAGTCCTAAAGGCTATGATGTTAGCTAAAAAAGTAAATACACCTATTATCTTTGACATTGACTATAGAGCATATAACTGGAAGAACTTTGATGAAATTTCTATCTACTATTCAATGGTAGCCAAGGAAGCAGACATCATCATGGGTTCACGTGAAGAATTCGATCTAACTGAAAAATTAATTAAAGAAGGCATGGACGATAAACAATCAGCAGCTTACTGGCAAGGACAAAATGCCAAGGTTGTCGTAATTAAACATGGTATGCAAGGTTCAACAGCTTACTTAAATAATGGTGAAAGCTATTCAATTAAACCATTCCCTGTTAAATCAAGAAAAGGCTTTGGCGGTGGCGATGGATATGCCTCTGGCTTCTTATATGGAATTTATAATGAATGGCCAATGTTAGAATGCCTTGAATTTGGTAGTGCTGAAGCAAGCATGATGGTTAGAAGTAATAACTGCTCAGATGACTTACCAACAACTGAAGAAGTTAAAGAATTTATTAAACAAACAAAAGAAGAATATGGCGAAATGATCGCTAGAATCTAGGAGATTATTATGGCAAGAGATTTTTATGTACCAAAACATATTATTAGTGGCGAGAATGCACTAGAAAGTGCTGATTTAAAATTAGGCAAAAAAGCACTAATCGTTACTGACCCTATGATGGTAAAACTTGGCAATGTTGCTAAGGTTGAAGCTGCTTTAGATAAACAAAATGTTGAACATGAAGTATTTGATGGCATTACTGGTGAACCAACTGATATCATGGTAAGAGAGGGTGTAAGCAAATATAATGAAGCCAATTGTGATTTCATGATTGCCATTGGTGGCGGTTCTCCTATCGATACCATGAAAGCTATCGGCACTATGGTGGCTGGAAACAAGGATATTGATGAATATATGGGTGTCGCAATTACAGATGAAACACCAACACTAGTAGCTATTCCAACAACTGCTGGAACTGGTTCTGAAGCTACTCAATTCACAATCATCAACAACACCAAAGAAAATATTAAGATGTTACTAAGTGGTAAGGTATTAATCCCATCACTTGCTATTATTGATCCTCAATTCACTTTAAGTGCTCCAAAAAGTGTTACAGCCGCAACAGGTCTAGATGCTTTATGTCATGCGGTTGAATCATATACATCTAGAAAAGCACAGGCTCTTTCAAAATCATTTTCTGTATCTGCAGTAAAAAGAATTCTAAAATACTTACCTGTATGTTATGAAAATGGTAGTGATATCAAAGCACGTGAAGAAATGTCACTTGCAGCACTTGAAGCAGGTATTGCCTTCAACAACGCATCAGTTACCATCATCCATGGTATGTCTCGTCCAATTGGTGCCCTATACCATGTTCCTCATGGTCTAAGCAATGCGATGTTAATCAAAGAATGCTTCTCATTCGCCCTAGATGGTGCTTATAAAGAATTTGGTGACTTAGCTAAGGAAACAGGAGTTGCCCTACAAGATGACGATGACAAAGTGGCAGCTGAAAAGATGCTAGAAGCTATCAATAATCTGGTTTCTATTTGTAAAGTAAGCACCCTACAAGAATTTGGCGTTAATAAAGAAGATTTCATCAACAACATTCCTAAGATGGCTAAAGACGCCATTGATTCAGGTTCTCCTGCTAACACACTTAAAACTTGTACTAAAGAAGATTTAGAAGCAATATACTTAAAAGTTATTAATGCTTAATAAAAGGAATGCCAATCGGCATTCCTTTTATTTCTTAAACTTTTTAATTAAGGCAGGCAATATCAACATCGCTACATTCACAATCACCATAAACCATACATATACAATAGCATTTTGATAAGTATATGGAACCACATCCTCTAAGGCACTATAATCACCCTTATTTACCCAATTACATACAAGAAGATATTCATATAACATCGCTAAAGATACTAGTGCTAATGAAATACTATTGGCAAAATAATAATTTTCATTTTTTCTAACAACCATCACAAAACCAACAAAAGCACTTATAACACTCAACACACCAAAAATTAACCACATAGATAATCCCTCCTTTTTACCTTATGATAACAAAAAAAAGAAGGAGTTAAATAACCCCTTCGATTTAGATAACAATATTAACCATCTTATTCTTGATGACAAAGTGTTTCTTAATCTCTTTACCATCAATGAATTTAATGACATTTTCTTGTTTTAAAGCTTCGACGTAGATTGTTTCATCATCCGCATCAGCTGCGATATTAAACTTAGCTCTTACCTTACCATTGACTTGAACAACAATCTCTTTTTCAGCTTGAACTAACTTAGACTCATCACAAGTTGGCCATTGTTTATATGCTAAATCATTTTTACCTGTTAAGATTTCATACATTTCATTACACAAATGTGGAGCCCAAGGTGACAATAATTGGACAAAATTAACTAAATATTCCTTATATACCTTACCAGCCTTATAACATTCATTTATAAAAATCATCATTTGTGAAATAGCTGTATTTAAAGCTAACTTCTCGATATCCTCAGACACCTTCTTAACTGTAAAGTTATAAACATAATCTAAAGAGCCATCATTTTCTTCTACAATCATGTCGTTGTTAGTAACAAGACGATATACTCTTTCAAGCCATCTATGAGCACCCTCCAAACCTTGAGTAGACCATGGTTTATCAGCCTCTAGAGGTCCCATAAACATTTCATATAGTCTTAAAGTATCAGCACCATATTGTTCTACTACATCACTTGGATTAACAACATATTCAGGGAAACGCTTACCCATCTTAATACCATTAGAACCTAGGATATAACCTTGGTGAACTAACTTCTTAAATGGTTCCGCTACCGGTACAATACCCTCATTATGCAAGAAATTATTCCACATTCTTGAATATAATAAGTGACCTACCGCATGCTCAGGACCACCGATATATAAGTCTACTGGAAGCCAATGTTCCATCAACTTCTTATCACATAATTCCTTATCATTATGTGGATCAATATAACGAATGAAATACCAAGAAGAACCTGCAGAACCAGGCATTGTAGAAGTCTCTCTTTTACCCTTCTTACCATGATATGTAACATTCACCCAATCAGTTGCCTTATCAAGTGGTGCCCCAGTCTTACTTGGACCATAATCCTCAAGTTCAGGTAGAATCAAAGGTAAATCTTTATCATCAAGAACACCAATAGTACCATCTTCATAATGAATTACTGGAATTGGTTCACCCCAATATCTTTGTCTTGCGAAAATCCATTCTCTAATGCGATAATTTACTTTCTTCTTGCCAATGCCCTTTTCCTCTAAGAAAGAAATCATCTTATCAATCGCATCCTGTTTATTTAAACCATCAAGGAAACCTGAATTAATATGAAGACCATCACCCGAATATGCCTCATTTGTGATATCACCACCATCAATTACTTGAATAATATCAATACCAAACTTCTTCGCAAAGGCATAGTCTCTTTCATCATGAGCAGGGACCGCCATAATAGCACCAGTACCATATGTCATTAAAACATAGTCTGAAATCCAAATAGGAATCTTTTTATCATTAACTGGATTAATCGCATAAGCACCAGTAAACACACCAGTCTTATCCTTATTTAATTCAGTTCTTTCCATCTCAGACTTAGAAGCACATTCCTTTTGATACTTAGCTACTTCATCCTTCTTATCGGCAGTAGTAATCTTTGCAACCAAAGGATGCTCAGGAGACAATACACAATAAGTAGCACCAAACAAAGTATCACATCTTGTAGTAAAGACAGTAAAATCTTCATTTGTATCAGCTACCTTAAACTTAACCTCAGCACCAATAGACTTACCAATCCAGTTTCTTTGCATCTCCTTAGTAGACTCTGGCCAATCAAGACTATCTAGATTATCCAATAATTGTTCCGCAAAAGCTGGAATATCCATAATCCATTGTTTCATATTCTTTCTAACAACAGGATAACCACCTCTTTCAGACTTACCATCAATTACCTCATCATTAGCTAATACTGTACCAAGTTCTTCACACCAGTTGACTGGCATTTCAACACATCTTGCATAGCCATTCTTAAATAATTGAATAAAAATCCATTGAGTCCACTTATAGAACTCAGGATCACTAGTAGAAGTCTTCTTAGTCCAATCATATGAAAAACCTAGGCCCTTTAATTGATCAATAAAATGATCGATGTTTCTATTAGTAAAACCAGCTGGGTGATTACCAGTAGAAATCGCATATTGTTCAGCAGGCAAACCAAAAGAATCAAAACCCATTGGATGAAGTACATTAAAGCCCTTCATTCTCTTATATCTTGCGATAATATCGGTTGCGGTATAACCTTCTGGGTGTCCTGCATGTAAACCTACACCACTTGGATATGGAAACATATCCAAAACATAGTATTTAGGCTTAGTAAAATCGTAAACATCTGTTTCAAAAGTCTTATTATCGTCCCAGAACTTTTGCCACTTCTTATCAATTGTTTTGAAATCAAATACTGACATTATAAATCTCCCTCCAAAATAAAAAAGGTGAACCAAGGGCGCAAATGCGCGGTACCACCTTTGTTTCTAACTTAAACTCTTAACGCGAGCTACGATTAATCCTTTTTGCCAAACAAGTTCAACTTATCCTTAATTGTTTTGCACCTTCCAACAACTCTCTATCTAAGAAATACATTTACTACTTTTGACGATTACATAACAATAATATGCTTTTTTTAAATTTTAATCAATCATATAATAATTAGGCGAGGAAAATTAAATGAATTGGTATAATAATGCAACTTTTTATCACATTTATCCTTTAGGTTTAACTGGGGCTCCTAAGATAAATGATTATAGTGAAACCACACACAGACTAAAGACCCTACTGCCTTGGATTGACCATATTAAAAATTTAGGCTTTACAGCTTTATATATTGGTCCTTTATTTAAATCAGTTGGACATGGTTATGAGACAACTGATTATAAACAAGTAGACAATAGACTTGGCGACAATTATGATTTAAAAGATTTTGTAGCATATTGTCACAAAAACGATATTAAAGTTATCTTAGATGCAGTATTCAATCATACAGGAAGAGACTTTTTTGCGTTTAAAGATGTTCTAGAAAATAGAGAAAATTCTAAGTATCGTTATTGGTACAGCATTGATTTTAATGGTAACAATTCTTATAACGATGGCTTCTACTACCAAAACTGGGCAGGATATGACCTACTTGTTAAGTTAAATGTTAAAAACCATGATGTCTATAACTATCTATTTGAAGTGGTTAAATATTGGGTAGATGAATTCGATATTGATGGATTAAGACTAGATGCGGCTAATGTCTTAGACAAAGATTTCTTAAGAACGCTAAGAAGTTATACAAATAATCTAAAAGAAGACTTCTATTTAATGGGAGAAGTAATGTTTGAAGAATATGGACCTTTCTTAGCTGACGATATGTTACATTCTGTAACTAACTTTAACCTAGAAAAAGCTTTATATTCTGGTTGCAACGACCATAACTTTTTTGAGATTGCTCATACTGTCAATAGATTATCTAAGTATATGCATCTATATAACTTTGTCGATAATCACGATATTGAAAGAATTACTACTAAGTTAAATGATAAGCGTAATTTCTTACCTGTTCACATTATGTTATATACCCTTCCAGGTATTCCTTCTATCTATTATGGTAGTGAATTTGGCATTGAAGGACATAAAGTTCGTGGTGGATCTGATGATGAAATTAGACCTAAGTTAAATATTGAAGATTATAAGGATTCACTAACAAATAACCCATATACTCAAATAATCGCGAAACTAAATCACTTTAGAAAAGATAATACTATCTTAACTTACGGCGAATATAAACAATTAGAATTAAGAAATGAATATTATGCATATTCACGTTCTTTAGATAATGAACAAATCTTTGTATGTCTTATCAGCAACAATACGCCACATGATTTCTATTTCAATACTAATGAAACATATTATGGACTATTTAATGAAAAAGAATATGTTCCTGAAAATGGTAAAATTAAGGTTAGTTTAAATACAGGAGGCGAAATCCTATATAAAAAAGGCGTCTCTTTAAAGCTTCCTCATATCGAAATCAAAGAAGAGAAAGAAGAAACACCTTTAAATAAAGACTTTACAGAAACTAATAAACCATATGATCAAATGGATATAAGTGAACTACAGGATGCCATACTTGCTAAGATGGCTAAGAATGGCCCTATTAATGATCAAATGCTAAGAAGTGTTAGAGAGAACATTTATCGTGATTCTCTCTTGAACTGGGTTAAATCATTTAACTAACGATTTTATAGTAAACGTTTGAAGTTAACTTATAGATCACAAAGTATGCAATTGAGAAAGATACAAAACAAATAATACTTGTGATAAAGAATAATCTAATATCACTTATCAAGAATAAGCTTAATAGCTTTTCAATCATCGGATGAGCAAATAATAAATGAGATAAAGCACCAACAAGTGGCAAGAAGAATACTGTTAATAGCTGTGAGTTGATGCTTTTTCTAATTTGCCTATCATCAAGACCAAGCTTCTTCATAATCGCAAAACGTTTTTGATCCTCATAACCTTCTACCACCTGCTTATAATACACTATACATACTGTCGCAATCACAAAGGCAACACTCAAACTTATTCCTAAATAGAACAATGAGCCATATAGATCATAGAAATCTGATAAATTATTCAATGACGATTGAAAAGAGTAAGGAGTATCACTTGTATATTCTTCATTAATAAAGTCATATAAAGATAAAGAATCATTATAAACATCAAATTGAACAATATAGGTATTCTTACATGCACCTTCCAAGGAATTAGAAATAGATTCTAAGTCATTAACCACAAAGAAATAATTATTAGTTGCAGAAACGGCAGAAACATAGTCTGTAACCATTTTATTCGCCCTATCGATTACCTTATAAGTATTATCACCAACGACAATACTATCATGTTTATATTCACCTATATATTCATACAACAAACATTCATCATCTTTTAATACATAGTCAGTACCATATATTTTGTTGTATTCATCAATATCGATAAAAGTCATGTTGGCATAATCTAAAGTTTTACTATCTTCAATTACTTTATTACCTTCAAGTGGTAAGTAAAAATTAATGTTATGATATTCAATTTTTTCTTTAATCTTAAAATCCTTCGACTCTACAAAAGATGTTATAGTCTCATCAGCATTTATTAATTCATCATAACTATCGTAATTATAATTAATAGAATACTCATAAGGAAACAACTTTTTATTAGAGTTTTTTGCGCCAAAATATAATGATGAAGTAGAAGACAACATCACGAGCACCATTGTCGATAGGATACAAATAGAAGCTAAACCAGAACCATTTCTTTTCATTCTAAATGACATGGAAGAAACGCTAATAAAATGATTTAACTTATAATAATACTTCTTATTATGCGCAAGGATTTTACATAGAGCGACAGACCCGGCAATAAACAACAAATATGTTGCCACAATAACCAAAATAACCGCAAAGAAAAACGTTAATAGGGCTTGAACAGGATCATCAATACTAATAGCTAAATAATAGGCAAAGGCTAATATTATTAAACCAAGCAAAGCTAATAAGAAATTCGCTCTAGGTGCCTTTTCGCCATTACTATCAGCCTTCAAGAACGCAATGGTGTCATTTTTATAAACACTGATAATTGATGAAACAAGAATTAAAAAGTAAATGCCTAAGAAACACATTAAAGTCATAAATAAAGATGGTATTGGTAAACTGAAGACTATCGAATATGGTTTCGCAACAATCTTAAAGAAAGCCAATTCTGCAAACTTTGAAAATAAAACGCCAACACCAAGACCTAATAAAATGCTAATAATATCGACATATAAATTATCCAGAAACACAATCTTACAAATATCTTTCTTAGCCAATCCCAAGACATTATATAAGCCGAATTCCTTCTTTCTTCTTTTAAACAAGAAAGAATGGGTATAGAAAATAAACAACAAGGAAAATAGCGCCATAATCATAAAGCCAAATGACATAAATGATGAAATTACATAGCCACCAAAGGAATCTATAACTGTCTTAGAGCAACACAAATATGAAACAATATAAGTTATCGCAATAATACAAATAGAACTGATGATATAAGGAAGATATAACTGTTTATTCTTCTTAATACCCTCTATCGCTAATACATTATAGATTCTCATTTTCTTTTTCCTTTAATACCAATAAAGTTAAGGTATTTGAAATCTTTTCATAGAATTCGCTATTTGTATCACTACCCTTATATATTTCATGGAAAATCTTACCATCTTTAATAAACAAGACTCTACTTGCAATACTTGCCGCCTTAATAGAATGGGTAACCATCAAAATAGTCTGTCCCATCTTATTAATATCCACAAAAGCTTTCAATAGTTCATCAGTAGACTTAGAATCCAAAGCACCAGTAGGTTCATCAGCCAAAACCAACTTTGGATCATTGATTAAAGCCCTACACACTGCCGCCCTTTGTTTCTGACCACCAGACACCTCATAAGGATACTTATTAAGCAACTCATAAATACCTAATTTTCTTGCTAAAGGATTTAACTTAGCATTCATATCCTTATAGTTATTATTTGCCAATACCAAAGGTAATAAAATATTATCCTTAAGATTAAAAGTATCCAAAAGATTAAACTCCTGGAACACAAAGCCAAGATTATCTCTTCTAAAACTTGCTAAATCTTTATCCTTAATATTATTGATTAACTTACCCTCAAGATAAACTTCACCAGAACTAGCCTTATCAAGAGAAGCCAAAATATTCAACAAAGTAGTCTTACCACTTCCTGACTCACCCATAATGGCAATAAATTCACCCTTTTCAACCGAAAAGTTTATATCCTTCAAAGCTTCTGTTTTATTCATACCAAGTGAAGTATAAACTTTCTTTAGATTTTTAACTTCTAATAAATTCATTATTTTTACCTCCATCTTGATTCTAGATAAAACCAAAAACAGCTTCCATTTATCTAGCTTACAAAAAACTTACATTTTTGTAAGATTAGTCCTTAACCCTTTCATCTTGCCTTAAGTCAATCTTAAAAACACTACCAATGCCTACACTAGAAGTAGCGCTCAATTTCAAGCCTAAATTAGAAACAATATTGGTACACAAATATAAGCCAATACCGCTAGAATTCTTATTATCATGGCCATTAGAGCCAGTATAACCCTTTTCAAAAATTCTTCTTAAATCGCTTTCCTTAATCCCGATGCCATCATCTTTTATACATAAATAATTATCATCAAGATAAATTTCAATACTACCCTTACGGGTGTATTTTAGGGCATTACTGATAAGTTGCTTAAGGACGAACTTGAACCATTTCTTATCAGTAATGATGGTTCTATTAATTGGTTCATACTTTAACGAAATCTTTCTTTCAATAAATTCTAAACGCAAATAACGAATAGTATCTTTAATCATTACATCCATATCGATTTCTTCAAAGATATAGTCACTACCATCACTAAGTTTTTGATAAGTTAATACCATATCTACATATTGTTCAATATGGAGTAATTCTAACATCAATTTTCTAGATAATTGGCTATCTTCATTTTCAAGCGTCAGTTGCATAGCTGAAATAGGCGTCTTTATTTGATGAATCCACAAAGAATAATAATCAGACATCTCTTTCATAACTTTATGTTTATCGGTTTCTAATTGTCTTATCTTATCTTCTAATTCATTAATTATTTTTTGATAATCCTCATCAAATAAGCAATCAACTTCTTCATATAAGCTTTTATTTAATAGTTCATGTTTATTTTTATACTTATAATAGTCAAATAATGAATGGACAATAATTATAAACAAGACAATCACGTTAGGATAAATAATAAGTGAAGCATCGATATTGCATAACATCAACAAACTATCAAAAACTAGTATCACTACCAGTAATAATAAATATACTCTATGATTATCTTTAAAATACCTCATTCAACAATATATCCCTGTTTTACTCTTGTCTTAATAAAGTCTTCATTAGACAATTCAAAACATTTCTTTCTTAAACGATTAATATTAACAGTTAAAGTATTATCATCGATATAACAATCGGTATCCCACAAAACATTCATAAGCTTTTCACGTGATACTACATTACCCTTATGTTCAAAGAGACATTTAAGAATCTTTTGTTCATTACTTGTAAGAACAATTCTATTATCCTTATAAGATAAGCTACTATCACCCAAGTTCAAGACATAGTCTTTGTAAGCGATACTTGTGCCTATATTAAAATCATAAGTTCTTCTAAGAAGCGCTTCAATTTTCGCAATCAACAAATCAAAAGAAAAAGGCTTGGCAACAAAATCATCAGCACCAATATTCATTGCCATAATCATATTCATATCATCATTTTTAGAAGAAATAAAGATAATAGGTACCTTAGATATTTTTCTAATTTCCCTACACCAATAATAGCCATCATAAAAAGGTAAAGAAATGTCTAACAAGACAATTGAAGGATCATATTCTTTAAAAGTACTTAGCACATTCTTAAAATCTTCTACTACTAAGCAATCCATATCCCACATCTTAGTTCTATTAAATATTTCTTCAGCTATATACTTATCATCCTCTACCAGTAAGATTTTCTTCATAAATATATGATAAAAGAAAATCGTTTCAAACGAAACGATTTCTTAGAATTTAAATAGATTTAAACCAGTTACTTCATCCTTATAACGATCAACACTACCATCGATGATATTAATAAACATCTCACAAGTAGCACTGATTCTAGCCTCATTTAAGTGACCACCGAAGCATGCTGCCTTATCATCTGCACAAGTGATATGTAAATGAGAATAATATTCACCATTCATAGTATTGATATTACCTACAAGACTTGTAATTTCAAAGGCACCATTGAATTCATTCTTATAATATTTTTGTTCAGCCACATTATAAACACCAGCCACAAAGTGATCGCAAGCCCCAAGTGCACTAACACTAGCCAACTTGATATTTTCCTTTAAAGCAACTTCCTTTAAAGTTTCAAGAACCTCTTCACCTCTATCCATTCTTAAAACGATAGTATTTTCAAATCTTCTATATTCCATTATTGAGCCTTCTTTCTTCTAGGTGCATGTTTCTGATTAGATAATAACAAGAAACGACCTATTACATAATTTAAGATTATTGTTACTATAAATACAATCACAGTTACATAAACAGGATTATCATTAATCATCATAAATGAATATGGACCAGTAAATGTATTAGTAACATTGCATACAAGCATGATAACTCCATAAATCACTGTAGGAATTAAAGCATACCAGATTGTCTTCTTCTTATTTAATCTTCTATCACCCTCAAACATTGTGAAAGAAACAAAAGATACAATTGGACATAATAAGTTATTAAACAAATGGGAACCCTTAATAAAACTATCCAAGTAGTTCTCACCTGTTGTAGTAGCTACATAGAAAGTTCCAACTAGTGTTAATACCAAACAGGTAGTACTCACATATCTTAATGCCAAACAAAGAAAATTTGGTTCTTTTTTTGCTAAGACAATAATCACATACAAGATACTCGCACTAAGCGCAAACATACCAGTATTATCACTGTAATATAAGAAAGCATTCTTATCTACAATAGAAAAATACAATCCTAGGCTAGCTAACACGATAAGTAAGATATTAGAGCCTAAGGCTAACTTATTATTCTTAGTCATTTATAATCCTCTTAGTTAGTTCTTCTAAATAATTACCATCATATTCTTCAATCTTACCCTCATCAACTAAATTAGCTAATACAGGATCAATTGGAAGCTTAGATACAACATTTAAACCGTATTTCTTGGCGATGTTTTCAGTATCATCTTCTTTATAAATATTAATCGCATGACCACAGTTATCACACTTTACATAAGCCATATTATCAACAAGACCAACAATTGGAGCCTTTACCATCTCAGTCATATTAATAGCCTTGGCAACAACCATAGAAACTAGCTTACTAGGAGTCGTAACCATTACTACTTCATCAACAGGAAGCTGTTGGAAAACAGTTAAGGCAACATCACCTGTGCCAGGAGGCATATCGATTAATAAATAATCCAATTCACCCCAATGTACCTCACTATAGAATTGACTAATAACACTTGTAAGTAAAGCACCACGCCATACAACTGGAGTCTCTTCTGTTTCTAACATCATATTGATAGAAATAGACTTGATACCAGACTTAGAAACATGAGGGAAGATACCCTTATCATCACCATAGATTTCACCTTCAAAACCAAAAGTCTTGGCAATTGAAGGGCCTGTAATATCAGAGTCTAAAATGCCAACCTTTTTACCAGCCTTAGCAAGTTCAACAGCCAATAATGATGTAACCATTGACTTACCAACACCACCCTTACCGCTTAATACTGCAATAATCTTGCCAACACTAGAACCTTCGCATAGTTCTAATTTCTTAATTTCATGTTTACAATCACCACCACAGCTTTCACAATCGTTTCCGCTGCTGCAGTTTTCACAATCACCATTACAACTCATCTATATTTCCTCCTATTCAAATAAATTTTCATTTTCTTCATCACTGTTAAATTCAGGTAAATCAGGTAACTCATTCAAAGTATATAACTTAAAACTATCCATGAACTCTTCAGTAACTTCATATAATATCGGCTTACCAGGAGCATCACTTCTCCCAGCTTCCCTAATTAAATTACGAGCCTGCAGTTTTCTTAACATCATATCAGCACCAACACCCCTAAGCTCTTCAATTTCAACTCTAGTAATTGGTTGCTTATAAGCGATAATAGCCAAAGTCTCTAAAGCACTTTGAGATAAAGTATTAGGCTTACTAGTATGAAATAAGGCTTGGATATAAGGAGCAACTTCTTGCTTAGTAATAAACTTATAGGTTTTGCCATAGTTAACTAACTCAATACCAAAGTTTTCATTAGAATATTTACTTTGAATACTATTTAAGATAGCCTCACTATCCTCAATACTCTTGTCTATTACACTTGCAAGTTGCTCAACCTTTAAGCCATCATCACCAACCATATATAATAGTCCTTCAACAATAGCTTCAATATTTAAAGTATCACTCATTGTTTTCACCTCTTCTAAACCATATTTCATCATTATCATCAGTGCTAAATACTAAATAATGATCCTTCGCCATATCTAGAATTGCCAAGAAAGTAACAATAACCTCATGCACATTATGACAATCAGCTACTAGATTCTCAAAATTAAATGTCTTAGGTAGAGTCGATAATCTAGACTTAATTTCAAGAATACGATCTTCTGTTGATATTTCCTTAGTAGTCAGCTTTGTCTCAATCGGCTTAGACAACTCCATTCTTCTTAAAACTCTTGTCATCGCCTTAAGTAAATCATAAGGATTACCCTCTAACTTTTGATCATCTACTAAATTATTAGTATTGATAGAATCAATAGACAAAGGCTTTGCGAATTGTTCCTGCCTTTGGTTAAACGCCTCTAACAATTCGTTAGATACTTCCTTATACTTTTGATATTCCAACAGCCTTCTTACAATTCTTTCCTTTGGATCTTCCTCATAGTCATCTTCTAATTCTTCAGTCTTTTTAGGTAACAATTTCTTAGACTTATATTCAATCAAAGTAGCTAGCTCTACAAGATATTCACTCTCAATCTCAAGTTCTAGCTTCTCCATCGTTTGAAGATAATTAATATATTGGTCAGTCAACACTTCCATATCCAAATCAAAGATATCCAATTGTTGTTCCTTGATAAGATGAAGCATCAAATCAAGAGGACCATCAAATTTTGTTGTCTCTACTGTAAAACTCATAACTAAATCATTATAACATATTGCCATTTACACTTATAATGGTGTATGGAGGATGTACATATGAAAATCGGAATCGCAAATGATCATGCAGCTACTAAAATGAAATTCGAGCTCATCGACTATCTAACAAGTAAAGGATACGAAGTTGTAAACTATGGCTTTGACAGCGAAGATAGTTGTGACTACCCTATTGCTGGTGAGAAGCTTGCCAATGGCATCATGAACGGTGAATGTGAAAAAGGTATTGCCATCTGTGGTACAGGTGTTGGCATCTCAATTGCCTGCAACAAAGTAAATGGCATTAGAGCTGGTGTATGTTCAGAAACAAAGACTGCTGCTCTTATTAGAGAACACAACAACGCCCAAATTATCGCCTTTGGTGCTAGAATTGTTGATTTGGACACAGCTAAACAATTAGTAGACACATTCCTAACTACTGACTTCTATGATCCAAACGGAAGACACGCTAGAAGAATTGGCGAATTAAAAGAAATCGAAGAAAGACAAAAATAGAATCTAGCAACTAGATTCTATTTTTCCATTCATCATCTTTAAATCCCACAAGAACAAATTCATCACTTATAAGTAATGGTCTTTTCACCAACTTTCCATCACTTGCTAACAAACGCAACTGTTCTTCTTCACTCATAGTCAATAATTTATCTTTAATATTATTGTTCTTATAGACTAAACCACTAGTATTAAAGAATTTCTTAAGTGGTAAGCCACTTCTTTGATACCACTTTTTTAATTCATCATATTTAGGATTATCTTCCACTATATGACGTTCTTCATATTTAATATTATTGTCATCAAGCCATTTTTTAGCCTTAAGACATGTAGAACACTTTGGATAATATACAAACAACATAAATAAACCTCTTGTTTAATTATATATTTTTATCTTTATAAGTTAAAAGGCTTCTAAACGAAACCTTTTAATCAACAGCTTTATGCAATGTATCTCTAACAGCACCCTTGTCTTTAATTAAATCCTTAAAGTAACTTAATACCGAATCTGCTAATCCAACATCATATAGATTAACCCCAAAGATCTTTTCATTTTCCAACAATGGCTTAACACAAGATACATCACCATCACCAAATTTTAAATTTTTAACATAAGGACATACCTCATTTAATAGTGGATCAGGACTCAATTCAAATTGTTCACCATTATCATCAATAGCCATTAAATATCTTAGCCATCCCGCAAATACCAAAGGAATCAACTTCAATTCACTCAAATCATAGCCATTTTTAATATAAGCCTTAATTGTTTCACCAAATCTAATTGCCAACTTTTGTGAAGTATCACAAGCGATTCTTTGTGGAGTATCTGGCATAAAAGGATTTACTAGTCTTACATTAATTACGGTATCAATGAATTCCTTAGGATTTAAAATCTTTGGATCAACCACGACCTTTAAACCTTCCTTATAACCAATAGACTTAATTAAACCAACTAAGTCAGCATCCTTCATTTCATCCGCAATCTTTTGATAACCTAATAAACAACCAAATATTGCAAGACTTGTATGCAAAGGATTTAAACAGGTGCACACTTTCATCTTTTCTACCTTATCTACTGTTTCTCTATCAGTAAACAAGACACCTGCTTTTTCTAAATTTGGTCTACCATTTGGGAACCAATCTTCTATAACTAAATATTCACTCTCTTCTGAATTCACAAAAGGCGCAATATAAGTATTCTTAGAAGTAACAAGTCCATCAATCCCTTCTATTCCACTTAGCATCTCTTTAACATGCTTGTCAGGACGCGGAGTAATCTTATCAATCATAGACCAAGGAAAAGAAACCTTAGACTTATCGTTGACATAATCCACAAAGTCTTTTTCAACCTTATTGTTTTTAGCCCAATTAGTCGCAAAAGCATTCATAGCCTCATATAATTTATCACCATTATGAGAACAATTATCTGTACTAACCATCGCAATAGGCTTTTGACCATATAAATATCTTTCATACAAAAGCGAAGCCACTTTTCCTAAATAACTTACTGGCTTAGTTGGTCCACTTACAAAATCATCACTCACACTTTGATTATTTAAAGAATAACCCTTTTCAGTAATAGTGAAAGTAACCATTTGTAAAGAATCCTTGACAAAGATTTCCTTTAATCTATTGATTTGATTCTCATTATCTTCATCAAGAACTAAACTTTCACAAACAGAAACGATAAGACTCTTTGAAACACTGCCATCAGCCTTTAAAGTAACCAAAATATGACGATTATCATAAGGCCAATACATCTTTTCCACGATCTCATAGTCGTAGCCTTCAGCTACAATTAAGCCTCTATCTAGTTCCCTTTCATTTAATAGTCTTTCGACTATATTAGCATGAAAAGCTCTAAACAAATTACCGGCTCCAAAATGAATCCAATAAGGATTATCATATGTTTTAGTCTTTACTAAATTTAAATCATACTTTGGAACATTAAAACCTTCAAATTCATCTATCGGACTATCTATGCGCATTTTTATCGATTGCCTCCCATAGGCCATTCAAATAAGTAGCACCCAAGGCTCTATCATATAATCCATAGCCAGGCATCGCTACCTCATCCCAAATCATACGGCCATGATCGGGTCTGATAGGACCATCAAAACCGATTTCATATAAGGCTTTCATGATCTCATACATATCAAAATTACCATCACTAGATAAATGAGCTGCCTCTTCAAAGTTAGTTGGACTAATAAACTTCAAATTACGTACATGCGCAAAATGAATTCTACCCTTCAAACTTCTAATCATATCAGGTAAATCATTATTAAGATTTGTACCATATGAGCCAGAGCAGAAAGTAACCCCATTATGTGGATCATCAACCATCTTCATAAGACGCAAGATATTTTCTTTATTAATAATGATTCTAGGTAGTCCAAAGACACTCCAAGCAGGATCATCGGGATGAATAGCCATCTTGATATCATACTTATTACATACAGGCATGATTCTCTCTAAAAAATACTTTAAATTTTCAAATAGTTTTTCAGAATCAACATCCTTATATAATTCAAACAACTCTTTAACATGGGCTAAACGATCAGGTTCCCAACCAGGCATAACACTTCCGTTTGTATCACTTGAAATTGTCTCAAACATCTTACTTGGATCAATTTTATCTACAGCTTCTTGAGTATAAGCTAAAACTGTTGAACCATCCTCTCTTACTCTAGCAAGCTCAGTTCTAGTCCAATCGAATACTGGCATAAAGTTATAACAAACCAAATGAATATCTTCTTGTCCCAAGTTAACAAGCGTCTTGATATAGTTGTCAATATAAAAGTCTCTATCAGCTAATCCAGCCTTAATAGAATCATGTACATTAACACTTTCAATACCTGAAAGTCTTAAACCACTAGCTTCTATTTCTTCCTTTAAGGCATGAATAGCCTCTTTTGACCAAACATCGCCAGGTTTAGTGTCATATAAAGTTGATATGACACCAGTAACACCAGGGATCTGTCTAATTTGTTTCAAAGTAACGGTATCGAATTTACTTCCATACCATCTTAATGTCATTTCCATAATTATCTCTTTACACGTGCACCAGCACCCGACATAACCGCTTCAACTTCCTTTAAAGAAGCCATAGAAGTATCACCAGGTGTTGTCATTGCCAAAGCACCATGTGCAGCACCATAGTTAACGCAAGTTAATGGGTCACAACCCATGATTAAGCCATATACAAGACCTGAGGCAAAAGAATCACCACCACCAACTCTATCTAATATTTCAAGATCCTTATAATCATTAGCCTTATAAATTTCACCATCAGCCCACATAATTGCAGACCAATCATTTACAGTAGCTGTCTTAACAGTTCTTAATGTAGTAGCTACAGCCTTAAAATTTGGATAAGTCTTAGCTGCTTCATTAATCATCTTCTTATAACCATCAAGATTTAAGGTCTTAAGATTTTCATCATTACCCTCAATCTCAAAACCAAGACATGCAGTAAAATCTTCTTCATTACCAATCATGACATCAACATACTTTGCGATCTCTTTATTAACTTCTCTAGCCTTTTCAAGACCACCAATAGCACTCCACATACTTGGACGATAATTCAAGTCATAAGAAACAATTGTTCCATATTTTTTAGCAGTTTTAATCGCATCGATAACAGTTTGACAACTTACACTTGAAATAGCTGCATAAATACCACCAGTATGTAACCAACGAACACCTAAAGTGCCAAAGATATAGTCAAAGTCAAAATCTTCACTAGTAGCCTTAGAAATAGCTGTATTAGCTCTATCTGAACAACCAACAGCGCCTCTAATACCATAGCCTCTTTCAGTAAAGTTCAAACCATTACGGCAAGTTCTACCAATACCATCGGTCTTCATCATCTTGATAAGTTTTGTAGAAACACCACCTTGTTCAACAAAATCTACTAATAACTTACCTACTTCATTATCCGCAAAAGCAGTAATAACACCAGTATCTAAGCCAAAGCACTTATGAAGGCCTCTAACGACATTATATTCGCCACCGCCTTCCCAAGCTTTAAAAGATCTAGCAGTTCTGATTCTACCCTCACCTGGATCTAGTCTTAACATGATTTCACCAAGTGAAACCGCATCAAACATGCATTCTTCTTTAGGTCTTAAATTTAGATTCATTATCCTCTAATCTCCTTTACTCTTGCTACTGCTGTCTTGCTCATTTCCCTAATCTTATCGAATTCACCACTTTTAACAAGACTAGACTTAACCATCCAACTACCACCAATAGCTAAAATACGATCATATTTTAAGTAATCTTCCATATTATTTTCATTAATACCGCCAGTAGGAATGAACTTCATCATAGTGTATGGTGCAGCTATGGCCTTAATCATACTTAAGCCACCACTTGGTTCAGCAGGAAAGAACTTTAATACATCAAGGCCCATCTTGTAACCCTTTTGAACATCACTAGGAGTACATACACCTGGTGTCACAGGAATATTATTATCTAAACAATATTTAACAACTTCTTCATCAAAACCAGGAGAAACAATAAATTTAGCACCTGCTGCAACAGCTTTCTTGACTTGATCGACACTTAAAACAGTACCAGCACCAACTAGCATCTCAGGATATGCTTCACTAATAACCCTAATAGACTCCTCAGCGGCAGCAGTTCTAAAAGTTACTTCTGCACAAGGAAGACCACCTTCAATTAAAGCCTTCGCTAAATCCTTAGCATCCTTAGCATCATCTAATACAACAACAGGAAGTATTCCTACTTCAGAAATTTTCTTTAAAACATCATTCATTTTTTGTATTCCTCCTTAGAATGTGTTACAATAGTTTCATATTGTGGAACTAGTTTCCATATAACGAAACATCTTCGTTTAGATTATACAACTTTTTGTACTATGGAAAACAAAAACCCTATTCAAGTATCCGAAAAATTATTCAAATGTTTAGAATTATTAGTAGATAAAGGTGAATGTGGACTTATTGAGATATCAAAAGAATTAGATATCAACAAAGCTAGCATTCATCGTCTTTTACAATCTTTGATGATGTTAGGATATGTTTATCAAGATAAGAATAATTTAAAATATCGTCCTAGTTTTAAAATTTGTGCTCTTTCAAGTAAAATTCTAGAAAAAAATGATATGGCCTCAATTTGTAGACCCTATCTTAAAAAAATATCTGAATATACAAACGAAACAGTGCACTTAGTTAAACTCGTGGATAATACTGCTGTTTATATTGATAAAGTAGAAACATCTACTAATTCAATAAGACTAATATCAAAAATTGGAAAAGCAATTCCCTTATATTGTTCAGGGGTTGGCAAAGCTATGTTAGCTTATATGAGTGATGAAAAAATAGAAGATATCTTTAAATCTAGTGACATCAAAACTTATACAAACAATACAATTGTAGATATTGAAACTTTATTAAAAACAATAAGTAATGTGCGTAATAATGGTTATGCTCTAGATAACGAAGAAATGGAAAAAGGAGTGAAATGTATCGCTATTGCCATAAATGATTTTGAAAATAAACCAACTTATGCGATATCGATTTCAGCTCCCAAGGATCGTATGACATCAGCAAACATCAATAAGTATGCTGCATATCTTTTAAATATTAAAGATGAAATTAATGATTTAATTTGCCCTACAATATAATCTCCACTCCATGATCTTATCAAAGTTATGTTTAACAACTAGATAAGAGACAATGGGTGCAAGTATATCCGATATACTCTCTGATGCAAAAATATAAATAGGGGAAAAGAATAAAGGCAAAATAAACAACATAATAAAATATACAGACTTTCTAAAGAAAGATAAGAATAAAGAAATCTTAACCTGTCCTAAGGCAGTCATGCCATCAACCATCTCATATTGAAAACCTAGTGGAATAATGAATAAGGTATATATTTTTAATGCTTTAAAAGTCATTTCTTTTAAATATAAATCTTTAGTAAATAAAGTTATAAAACCATTGCCAAACAAATACACTGCAACAAACATAATCGTGCAATAACATGCACAAACTTTCATCAGATAATAGAAAGCTTCCTTAACCCTATCAACATTATATGCACCATAGTTATAACTTAAAATACACTGTGTACCACCGCTAATGCCACCTAAAGGCATTGTTACTATCAACATAAAAGATTGAATAATAGTATTAATCGCAATATAAGTATCCGCTTCTTGGCCACCATATTTTTTAAGTAATGAATTAAGCGCAATAATCATTACATTATCAAACATTACAATGATAAATTGGTTAAAACCGATTGTTAATATTTCGCTAGATAACTTTAAATTGAGTTTCTTAATACGCAAAGATATCTCTAACTTATTTGACATCAAGATATATAAGACAAAGACACAAGATACAAATTGACCAATAATAGAAGCTAGAGCAGCGCCAGTAACGCCCATATTAAACTTAAACATCAAGATCGGATCTAAGATAATATTAATAAAAGTACCAATCAAAGTAGTCACCATAGCCATCTTTGAATAACCTTGACAATTGATGAAATTATTCATACCTATCGTAAGTAAAGCGAATGGCGTACCCAATAGATATACTTTAAAGTAGCTTATTGCATAAGGAAGTGTTGCTTCACTTGCCCCAAATAATAATAAAATATGCTCTTGAAAATAAATAATAATCGGTGGAATGATTATTGAAATTATAAGTAACAATATAAAAGAACTAGAAATAATATCTCTAGCTACATCTTCTTTCCTTTCACCTAATTTAATAGCACATAAAGCACCGCCGCCAACACCAACAAGAGATCCTAAAGCGGCAATCATAGTAAGAATTGGTCCACACACACCAACCCCTGCAAGAGCTAAAGAACCGGCATCTTGTAAATGCCCAATATAGATTCTATCGATTACCGAATATAAGACATTTACAATTTGAGCTATCATACTAGGTATCGCAATCGCAAAAACTAACTTGCTAATTTTATCTTTACCTAAATCATTTTTCATACAAGCAATTAAAAAACGGCCAATAGGCCGTTATTCCTATTTATTATTCAGCCATTCCAGCTGTAACGATTGCCATTACATATACTTCATCAGCATCGCAACCTCTAGACAAGTCGTTAATAGGAGCATTTAAACCTTGTAAAATAGGTCCATATGCTGCATAACCACCAAGTCTTTGAGCAATCTTATAACCAATATTACCAGCTTCAATCAATGGGAAAATGAATGTGTTAGCCTTACCTGCAACAGTTGAATTAGGACATTTAACCTTAGCTACAACTGGAGAAATAGCGGCATCAAATTGTAATTCACCATCAATTGCTAATTCTGGATCCATCTTTCTAGCTTCAATAACTGCATCATGAGATAAAGCTACTGTACCACCCTTTGCAGAACCATAAGTTGAAAATGATAATACCGCAACCTTAGGATCAATACCGAAATATCTAGCAGTTCTTGCAGTCTCAACTGCAACTTCACCAAGTTGAGCAGCAGCACTCAATACCACATTGCCTTCCTTATCAAGTCTATCAGTATAAGCGATATTGATAGCACAATCACCCATAACTAACTTTTCTTCAACACCTTCTTTTTCTCTTTCAAGAATGAAACAAGAACTTACTAAATTAGCACCCTTTCTTGTTTTAATTAATTGAAGAGCAGGTCTTACTGTATCAGCAGTAGAATAAGTAGCACCACCAAGTAAGGCATGAGCCTTGCCCATCTTTACAAGCATTGTACCGAAGTAGTTACACTTAGTTAATAAGATTCTACATTCTTCTTCGCTCATCTTACCTTTTCTAAGCTCAACCATAGTCTTAACCATCTCATCCATTTCAGGATAAGTAAGAGGATCTAAGATTGTAGCCTTAGAAACATCTAAGCCATTTTCCTTGGCAACACCATTAACTTCATCAACATTACCACATAAGATAACATCCATTAAATCTTCATTTAACAATCTTTGTGCAGCACTTAAAATACGCACATCATTACCCTCGGTAAAAACAATTGTCTTACGACTAGATTTTAAGTTGCCTAACAACTTATCAAACATACCCATTTTATATATAACCTTCTTTCCTATATATTCTACTACTCTTCAATATACTTTGCGAAATATTCATCATAACTTAAACCACTTTTATAAACATCACTCGCAACATCTCCCACATAACGGAAATGCCATGCCTCATATTCATAACCAGTGGCTTGTTCTAAACCTTTAGGATATCTTAAGATAAATCCATACTTATAGGCATTATCAGCCAACCACTTTGCGGCAGGTGTCAAGTAAAAGGTATCAAAGTCATGACCTGAAGTTAAGATATCAACCGTATAGCCTGTCTGATGATCAGAGAAACCCGGTCTAGCACTATAGATATCAACCTTCTCTTGAGGATCTATTGTTAAGTAACGATTATAAATGATAACTTGTGTCTTATACGAACGATACGATGAAGTTACATAGAAACTAACACCATCTTTTTTAGCAGCCTCATACATCTTAACATAAGCATCATAAGCCACTTTTCTTAAAGAACCATAACCATATTCCTTTAATTCAATTAAATCAGTTGGTACATAATCAGGACCCAAATAATAATATTTATTAACTAATACTTCAGTTCCATACTTATCAGGTTCAGCATAAAAATTATCCTCATAATATCTTAAGAAACTTAAGGTATTAACATATTCAACTAAACTTCTTATTTCTTCTTTATCATCCTTATATTTAAGATATAAAGGCAAATTATCTACAATATACCCCTTATCCTTAATAAGCTTAGATACTAATTCAACATCTGAATCAATTCCTTGTTTAGCCATAAAGATAACGGTATCTGCATCCTTGATATCCTTATATAAATCAAGATATTCATTTATCTTTTCAACAACAAAGTCTTTATTTGAAGTCAAATTCTTAATAACACCATAGTTAAAATAACCAATGGTACCATCATTCACCAATCTAACGATATCATCACCATTTAAGTGCCTACTAAATTGAATATATAATCTTAAATTTTCTAATTTAAAATCTTTATTAGAAAGAATAGAATCTAAATTCTCATCATACTCACTAAAAAAGACTTGGTCCTTTTCACCTAAGCTACTAATGACATTAGCGGCCTTAACAGAATAACCAAGCTTTTTATACTCGTTAGAACAAGCACATAATAGTAATAAAATAAATAATAATATAAGCTTTTTCATGAAGTAAATAATAATGAAGCCAAAGGTAAGATTGTAATAACTACCATTAGGATTATTAAAATCCACACAAAAGCCTTACGAGTTGTTTTATTCATTTGCGATAGCAGCCTCAAGCGCAATCTTCATCATATTAGTGAAAGCTGTTTGTCTCTCTTCTGCAGTAGTCTCTACATGATTAACTAAAGAATCAGAAACAGTAACGATACAAGCTGCCTTCTTATTTAACATCTTAGCGTTGTGGAAAAGCGCAAAACTTTCCATTTCAACTACTAAGCAGTTATTTTCATTAACACCATCCATATAGTTAGAAGATGCATCATGATAGAAAACATCACTAGAATGAATTCTACCACAAGTTACTGGAATACCAGCCTTTGCAGCACTATCCAAAATAGTCTTATTTAATTCTTCACTTGGATATGTTACATGTGTATTTACACCAGACATAGCCAAAGGATAAGAAGATTCAGAATAAGCACTATCAGCAAGAATTACATCATAAAGATTTAATTCTTCCTTATAAGCACCAGCTGTACCAATTCTAATGATAGATTCTACTCCATAAGAACTATATAGTTCATGTGAATAGATACCAATACTTGGCATGCCCATACCAGAACCCATAACAGACACTTTCTTGCCCTTATAAGTTCCTGTATAACCAAACATATTTCTTACTGAATTGAATTGAACAGGATTCTCTAAAAAAGTTTCCGCAATAAATTTTGCACGTAATGGATCGCCTGGCATCAATACAACCTTAGCGATATCTCCCATAATTGCCTGATTGTGAGGTGTTGACATAATTAATTCTCCTTATAATTACTTAAAATATTTGTGTCAAAAGAACGAACTTTCTTCTTCTTTTCTCTGTAAACATTCAATGCGTTATTAATCAACAAATCGCATTCTTCTCTAAAATCAACGCCAACTTCCTTCCATAAATAGAAAGCAAGTGAACCTGGAATCGAATTAATTTCATTGACATAAACAGAACCATCTTCCTTATCAATCATAAAATCAATTCTAACTGCCCCAGAAGCATTTAAAGCCTTAAATGACTTTAGTGCATATTCTTCAATTTCTTTTTGTTGATTGCCATCAAGTCTTGCCGGAACGATTCTGCTAGCACTAGCCATACCCTTAGAACCCTTAGTAGGAGCCACCTTAGTAGGCTTAGAACCCTTAGTTCCCTTGCCACCACCAAGATACTTATTTGAGAAACTTAAGAATTCATCACCCTTCATTACTTCCTCAATAGCACTAACCTTAGCATCCTTACTATTACCCATTACTGAAATGTTAACTTCCTTTAATTGTTTAACCATCTTTTCAATAACAAGCTTATCATCATATTTAGCACATTCACTTAAAGCACTCTTTAATTCATCCTTCTTATGAACAATTTCAATGCCAATACTTGAACCTAAATTAGCTGGCTTAACAATAAGCGGATAACCAATCGTCTCAGCCTTAGCCTCAATATCCTTATAAGTATTTGTAATATCATTACTATAGACAAAGAACCAAGGAACCATTGGAACATGTTCATATTCTAAGATTTCTTTCATTATAACCTTATCTTGGCCTACTGCACTACCCAATACATTACTAGAAGTATAAGGAAGATCCAACATTTCCATCATTCCTTGTAAAGAACCATCTTCGCCCCCAGTACCATGCATAGCCAAGAAAGCTACATCGATAGTTTGTGCCTTCGCAAACATTCCCTTAATAGGCTTTAGATAAACCTTATTACCATCCTTATATAAACACACTTTATCCAATGATTTACATAGCTTATCAAGATCATAATAATTCTTTAATTCAAATAAGTTAGAACCTGTATATAAGTCGTTTTCCTTAGAAACATAAATAGGTATGATTTCATATTTTGTATCATCAAGAGCCTTTAAAGCTTGATTACCTGTGATACATGATATTTCATGTTCACAAGACATACCTCCAAAAAATACTGCAACATTTAATTTCATAAAAACATTATACACCCTTCTATAATCTAGCAAGTATATCTTCTACTCTATCAATCATAGCCTCTATTTCAACTTTGGCATCACTAATACGTCTTTGTATTGCCAAATCAGAAAAGATATTATCAAAAAACAAATCAGTTAAACCAACAAAATCATCAGTCCTCAAGTTATTATCATCAAAAGAATAAACATCAGTCAATTCTCTTTTAAATACTTCCAAATCCCTTTGAGCTTGTTTTAAACAAGAAGATACCTCATGCATCTTATGATGCTTAAATAAGCCTACTAGGAAACTATCTGAGAAAATGTCAATAATACCAGCGGTCTTAGCGCCATCTATTTGTTTGAGTGCTGCATATAAACTATCTAAAGCCTTTTGTCCTGCAACCTTTGCCTCTTCTAGTTCATCATCTATTCTTACTCTACCCTGCATTATTTGTCTAACACTTCCCTAACTTCAGCCACTGTCTTTGTCAAATCTTGAATATCACTAGGAACAATAAGCTTAGTAGCCTGTCCATCAGCCACCTTTTCAAGTGCTTCATAAGATCTAATCTTTAAATAAGAATCACTAGGACATGCTTCATTAATTAGCTTAATAGCCTCACCTTGGGCCTTAGCTACTTTCTCAATTGCCAAAGCCTCACCCTCTGCTTCTCTAATTCTTTGTTCCTTAACCGCATCAGCTCTAAGAATTGCAGACTCTTTTTCACCCTCTGCACGAGTAATTTGAGATTGTTTCTCACCCTCAGCAGTCAAAATAATAGCTCTTTTTTCTCTTTCAGCCTTCATCTGTTTCTCCATAGCCTCTTGAATAGACTTAGGAGGAGTAATATCCTTAACCTCAACACGAGTTACCTTAATACCCCACTTATCAGTGGCGTCATCTAAGATTTGGGTAATTTGAGAGTTAATAGTATCTCTACCAGACAAAGTATCATCAAGTGATAATTCACCAATAATATTTCTTAAAGTAGTAGCACTTAAATTCTCAATCGCCGCAATTGGTCTTTCGACTCCATAAGTTAATAGCTTTGGATCAAATACTTGGAAAAAGACAATTGAATCAACCATCATAGTTACATTATCCTTAGTAATAACTGATTGAGGTTCAAAGTCAGCAACCTGTTCCTTTAAAGAAATCTTTCTAACAACCCTTTCTAAAATAGGAGTCTTAATATGTAAACCAGCTTGCCATGTACAACTATATTTTCCAAGTCTTTCGATAACCCAAGCACTACCTTGAGGTACAATGCACATACAAGAAATTAAACCAACCACAATAAGCACAATGACAATAATCACAAAAATCATAAAAATAAACCTTTCTTAAAAATAGCCTCTAGCTAATGTCATAAAAATAAACACAATAGTCATCACCAAAAAAATGAAAAGAAATAACAGAATAGTATCTAATGCTTCATTATTAGATTTCTTAGGCTTGATATTACCGTGATGCGCTTGATAATGCTCAAGTTTTAGTTTTTTAGCATCATTAATATCAAAGTCTGTAACTAACAAGTTCTCTCTTCTTATCTCTTTGGCAAGCCAATCTTTTTCTCTATCTTCAAATAAATCTAAATCATTTTTCATAATAGAATCACCTCTTAATGAATGAAGGCATCTGGTAAATCATTCTCCAATAGAATAGTATCTTTTACACTATACTTTGTATAAACTTCATTAAAGGCTTCTTTTTCACTATTTACAACCTTGACATTATTCATATCAAAGCCACTGTCCTTTAAACCTCTATAGATAGCCTCAGTATTCTTTTCCCCAACCAATATTACATTATCAGCCCTATCTTTCATATAAGCACCAAAGGCATAATTTTCATTAGCCTCTTCCTTACCCAAATCAACCAAGCCTGGTGTCACAATAACTCTTTTACCATTCATCATAGATAAGACTTCAAGTGATCTCTTACAGCCAACTGGATTTGAGTTGAAGGCATTATCAATGAAAGTAAAACCATTAATCTTTTTAATCTCTAAACGATGCTGTACCTGCTTAATATTAGCTACACCATCAATTATCTCTTCTTTACTTAAGCCAAGTTCTCTAGCTAAGGCAATGCCACATAAGATATTAGTAACATTATGACTACCAAGTAAAATAGTCTTAAAAGTAGCTGCCTTGCCATCTAACTTAACTTTAAATGTCGTACCAGCATTTGAATACTTAATACCGTAAGCACAATAATCAGCCTTTTCATTTTCAATGCCAACACTAAGCACCTTACAAGTATTGTTGATTTTATAATTCGCAATATATTCATTATCCAAATTGATAATGCCAACGCCATCTTTTGGTAATCTTTCAATCTCTTCCATCTTTTCCTTAATGATATTATCTAAGTTACCAAAAGTATTTAAGTGTTGAGGACCAATAGATGTCACAATACCATATTTAGGCTTCACAAAATCCATCAAATAAGTAATTTCACCAACATGATCGGCACCCATCTCACAAATAAATACTTGATAAATAGGCTTATACATTTCTCTAATAGTTCTTGTGATACCCATCGGTGTATTATAAGAAGCTGGTGTAATTAAAGTTAAATATTTAGATGAAATAATATCATTAACGACATTTTTGGTAGTTGTCTTACCGAAAGATCCCGTGATACCAACTTTAATTAAATTATCATCATTCTTTAAAATATCTCTAGCTTCATTCTCAAAACCCTTTTTAATCGCATTCTCAATAGGATTTGTGATGATTGCGACTAAATAAATCAATAAATATGGTAAATAGATACTAATAATACCTACAAGATTTAAATAATTATGTAAAATTTTAGTTAATAAGAAAGTAATAATAAAACTTAAAATCGCATAAACAACAATTTGTCTTTTAACTCTATCAGTATACACAAGCGGTTTTACATATTCAGTTTTCATTTCTTTTTTAATTACCATATAAGAAAAAACAACAGTAATTAATAAAACAATAGGCAATCTAATTCCCTTAGGAACAACAAAACATAATAACATCAACACTACATAGACTAAAGCATTAGAGTAATGAACATTATTCTTATCAAATAGCCACTCAGTATAACGATAAAATTCATAACGATTTTGTTGAAAAACGTGTAAAGTATTCTTAACATATACAAGACTTAAACATAAAAATACTAAAGTTATTAAAATATAAAATAAATTATTCATAGTCTCTCCTTAAAAACGCATCCAATACTCTACAAAAACGATCTGGTTGGTGGAAATAAGCGAAATGATCATCACCTTCAAAGACAACCAAAGTCGCGTCAGGCATTTCCTTTTCCATCTTCTTGCCCATCCAAAGCGGCGTAGCCTCATCATTCTCACCAAAAACCAGCAATGTTTCTGGTTTAATATCCTTTAAATAAGGGCTAATATCAAAGTTAACAGTCTTAACAAGTATTTGTTTCATGATTTCACTAGCATTTTTATAATCGCTGCTACCGGCATTTTGTCTAAGTTTAGCACTTAAACCCTTAAACGGTTTCAATAAAATCTTGCCAGCTTTATAGCTATAAACTCTTAAGTACCATTCGAGATCATGTTTCGCCATAACACCAGCTGCACCTGTTAGCACCATCTTATTAACAGGATACTTATAGGCATACAACAAAGAAATGCGACAACCAAAAGAATGACCAATTAAAATTGGATTTTCGATTTGATTTAGTTCTACAAATTGTCTTAACATTTCAACATAATCTTCGATAGAATAGGCAGTTTTCGGTTCCTCACTCCTTCCAAAACCTGGTAAATCAATATTATAGACTTTAAAGTGTTCCTTTAATGATTGAGCAATAAAATCCATCATAATTGTATTCTGTCCCCAACCATGTAAAAGAATTACATCCTTACCCTTGTCACCATTTAATTCATAATAAATATCAATATCATCAATTCTTACAAAACTCATAAGTCAATTATACTTTCTTTTTCCCTTTAGCCTTAGTGTTATTACAATAGATTCTAAAAACTACGCCATCATTTTTATTTTCACCTACAACACAATAACCAAAAGTATCACATACCCTTTTAACTATTGACAAGCCTAAGCCAAAGTTACCCTTATTACCTTTTTCATAAGGTTTAAATAATTTATCCAAACGATCCTTGCTCATTAAAGGGCCATCATCAAATATTTCAAATAAATCTGGACTTAAAGTAAATCTTATCTCGCTTTTGGCATACCTTAGGGCATTATCCAAAAGGTTTTCAACAGCTGTTCTCCAGGCCTCTTCTTCACCATGGAAATAAATATCATTCATAACATCACTAGTATCAATCGAAACATCATTTCTTAATACTTTGCATGAAAGAATAGCCTTTTCAATCACATCACGCATATCAGCCTTGGCATCTTCATCATTATCTTGAAGATAACCAATTTTATTATAAGTAATCAAAGAATATACTTTCTTTTCCAAACGGTCAGCATGCTCAATAATAACATCAACGCTCTTCTCTAGAGTATCATAAGGATAAATGCCATCTTTAATGCTTTCACTATAAGACTTAATAGTTGCGATAGGTGTTTTTAAATCATGAGATATGTTTTGAATCATCTCTTCTCTGATTCTCTCTTGTGCTGATAATTCATCTGTCATATCTACAATAGCCTCAGCCACTTCACCTATTTCATCATTTCTTTTAATAACAAGCGTGGCCTTTTCACCATCTTTAACTTTTTTTATATAGTTTCTAATTTGATTTAAGGGATGAATTAAAGAATAAACCCACATCATTAAAATCATAAAGACAATGACAATAATAACGATAGATGAATTAGAAATACCTGATATTAATGAACTTTTAAATTCTCTGCGATAATCATCTTTAATTATTGATATTAAATAAGCATCACCAATATTTCTAATACTATAAACAAAACGTTGATCACCTACCTCTAAGATATTATCTTTAGAACTGATAATTCCATCCTTTTCATTTGAAAGAATTTCATGAACGATTTCATTATCAACTTCACTTCCAAACTTATAAATATAATGAGTACAATTATTATCAATATAATCAAAATCAACTGTAGAAGCATCCAAGAAAGAATTTTGAGATTTATGTAGATAACTGAACATTTGTTCATTAGTGAAAGTATCAATATTGAAATTCAAATATTGAAATATAAATAACATAAAAACAAAAATGGCTAAAAAAGACACAACAAAATATTGTTGTATTAAATTAAAGCCATTTATCCAGATTTTTAATCTTTTCATACTAACTTAAACGATAACCAAAACCATAAATGGTTTGGATATTAATATTTGGCATCTTTTTTCTAAGTCTTCTAAGCGTATCGTCAACAACACGATCACTACCGAAATAGTTATCATCCCATACTTTTTCAAGGATTTGTTCTCTTAAAAAAGCCGTTCCTCTATTCTTAACAAACAACATCAAAAGATCAAATTCTTTAGTAGTTAAATCGATAACATTATTGTTGTCATCATAAACAATGCGTTTGCCTTCATCAATAAGATAACCATCAACATTGATTCTAGCATCTTCCTTATATACTCTTTTGATAATGTTATTTACTCTTAATACCATTTCCTTAGGAGAGAAAGGCTTAGTGATATAGTCATCACTGCCTTTTTCTAGTCCTATAATACGGTCAAATTCTTTATCACGAGCAGACATGAAAATAACAGGTTTATTTTGGTCACGTGACTTAATTTCCTCAATTAAGTCAAAACCGCTCTTATCATCTAGCATGATATCCAAAACCCATAAGTCAACTTCATCATCTAAGTGAGCATAAGCCTCATCAAAAGTAAGGTATGAATTTACTATATACCCCTCTTTTTCAAGATATCTCTTTACTAGTTCGTTAAGATCTTTTTCATCCTCAACGACATTGATAATTTTTTTCATTTAAGCACAATAACCCTTTTCCTTAATTAAATCAATTACCTCATAAACATCTTTATGACATAATTCATCAGTTTCAGCCTCAACCATTACCCTAATCAAAGGTTCAGTACCACTAGGTCTAACCAAAATTCTACCGTTATCACCTAGTTCATCACTAATTTCCTTAATCTTAGAATTAATTGTTTCATCATTTAAGACAATCGTCTTATCAACAACTCTTTGATTAACCAATAATTGTGGATAAACTCTAAGTTCACTTGTAGCCTCATCGATATTCATATTCTTCTCTTGAAGTACTTTTAGTACAAACAAGGCATTTCTTAGACCATCACCATAATTTGCATCATTTTTATAAATGATATGACCTGATTGTTCGCCACCAATCACGAAGTCATTATTTAACATTGACTCCAATACATACTTATCACCAACTGGTGTAATATTAGTGTTAATATCAATCTTTTCTAAAGCCTTGAATAAACCCATATTAGACATAACAGTAGTAACTAAAGTGTTATTAGTTAATAGATTATGTTCCTTAAGGTATTTAGACAACATATACATAATCTTATCACCATCTATTACATCACCTTTATGATCAACAAAAAGCACTCTATCGGCATCGCCATCAAACGCAAAGCCAAGATCATAATCGCCTTCTTTTACTTTTTCTTGTAACATTTGTAAGTGAGTACTACCACACTTATTGTTGATATTTATACCATTGAAATCATCATTGATATAAGTTACTTCAGCCTTGGTCTTGTTAAGAACATCCTTAGCGGTTACGCAATTAGAACCGTTTGCTAGATCAACTATCAACTTATAGCCGCTCAAATCAAGTGGGTATAAGTCATTAATATGTTCTTTATATTCTTCAATACCCCTTGAATATTCATAAATATGGCCAATTTGATCCTTAGTTGCATATTCGATACCTACAGGATTATCAATGTAATCTTCGATTAATAATAAAACTTCTTCAGCTAATTTAACTCCATTGTTGCCAAAAAGTTTAATGCCATTGTCACTAAACGGATTGTGTGATGCTGAAATCATAATACCTGCATCAAACTTTTCTTTTTCAGCCACATATGCCAAACAAGGTGTTGAACAATAGCCTAGAAGATAAACGTCTGAGCCACAACTTGATATAGCTGCAGCTAGAGCATTTTCAAACATCGAACTTGATAAACGCGTATCCTTACCAACAACAACCTTTCCTTGACCGTTTTTCTTATAATAGTTGCCAACATAACGTCCAATTTTCAAAGCTGTTTCTAAAGATAATGTAGTATTAGCATCTCCCCTAATACCATCTGTTCCAAAATATTTACCCATAATTTTACTCCTGTGATACTAATGTAATATTTAAATTCTTTGGATTTACTTCAGCAGATACATAAGCATCTGTATTTATATTTACTGAAATTGGTAAATCATATGTTCCTGGTTCTAAATCTTTAAAATCTACATAGACAAAGAAATCAGAAGCACTAACTTTATCAATATTACTTTGAGTTCCTTTAATAATTAATGAAACTTTCAAGGTGTCTGCGTAGCTTACACCATAACCATTATTATTGTTGATTGAGTTTAAAGTTACATTCTCAATCACTTTTTCACTTGTTGCACCCAAAGTAGCCTTTAAAGTAACGGTTGAAACCGAACTTGCCTTAACCCCATTTGGTAAAACAACCGGTTGAATAATTTCTGTATCCGAAGTTACTGTAGACAAGTCTAAATCAACCGTAACTTCATTAATTGTATCGAGAATACTTTCAGATGCATAAATTTCAGTAGTTTGATGATTCATAGAAACTGATTCTAGTGAGAATCCTTGTGGTGCATTACCAGTAACATTCAATTTAATTGGTACTGTCTTAGAAGGTGATGAAATACCAACTTTAACAGTAACAGTATTTGGAACAATTTCCGCATTAACAACCTTACCATTTGCATCATATGCAACAAGTGGTGCTTCTACTTCAAAGTCGTTAGTTTGTCCAGCCACATTAATCAAAGCCTTAACAAGTGCAATCGTATTAAGTGTATCTTGGCTGGCACGGATATTAACCTTGCTGTTGCCTGAGGCAAATGAAGGTGTACCCAAAATATATTTAGCATCTAATTGGTTCTGATTAATAAAGTCATAAGATAAGTCAAATTGAGCTGTAGTCTTAGGCTTTAAAGTAACAGTAACTTGGCTTGGCTTAACAATAGTATTAACGCTATCACCATAGCCAGTAGTAGTAAGTTCTACTGTATAAGTTCCTTCAGTATAACCTTCTAAATTCAAGACACAACTGCCTGTTTTAGTAGCTGCGTTATTAACATTAGCTGCATCACCAGTAATCGTAACATCACAAGTTTCAGGTAAACCACCTACTTCAAATGATTCAGAATTATATCTAGAAATCACATTAACATTTGTAAGTGTCTTCGAACTTGATAAGGCTGTCGTAAAACTTGTGTCATTGAAGTTCACAATAAAATATGCAAGACATGACAACAAAAACGCAAAGATAATCGCATAGGTCTTAGTAAAGAATAACTTATCTACAAACGAAGAAGTCCATCTAAAGAATCTAATAATAGTTTCTTCAAATGATTCAAGAGCGCCGTTATTAGCGTTCTTACGCGCAATCTTCTTTGCCTCGTTTAATTTATCTTGAGGATTTTTAATCTTGTTTGCCATCTACCTTATCCTCACTTTCTTTTACATCAACCGATTCAACTTTAAAATCAGTCGCTTGTTGTTTAGCCTTTTTATTCACTTTAAAGCGGTTATTAAAAGGAACTTTCATACCGCCTTCTTCGTTTTTAATGATAAATTCAGGATCATCTTCAATCTTTAATTTTCTTCTAGAAGTTGAAGTATCACCGATTTCGATTTCATCATTACAAATAACTTTTCTCAAATATTCTTTTAGTTGTTTCTCATTAACAGTAAAGATACGTCCATTTTCCGCGATAGAAATAGCACTTGTCTCTTCTGATACAACAATAGTAAGCGCATCACTCACTTCAGAAATTCCAAGACCAGCTCTATGTCTTGCACCATATCTACTAGATAAGTTAATACTAGTTGGCGGGAAATAAGCACTTGCACAGGCAATCTTATCACCTTGAATAATTACAGCACCATCATGTAAAGGAGTTGTAGTCATGAAGATAGAACATAATAATTCTTTAGAAACAGTTGCGTTTACTGCGATACCAGTTTTTACATAATCCTGCAAACTATTTGATTGTTCAATGGAAATAAGAGCACCAATTCTTTCATGTGATAAGACAATGGCTGCATCGTAAATTTGATTAACAAGATCTTCTTTTTCATTAGCCAACAAAGTTGTGATCTTTGAAAACGCATTAGTCTTACCAATTTTCTCCAAAGCTCCTCTAATTTCTGGTTGGAAAATAATTATTACAGCTAAAAAGCCCCAACTAATTAGTGTGTTAGAAAAATATTCTAATGTAGTAAGACCAAGTAATCTTGCAATTCCGTTAAATATTAAAATAAAGATGATTCCTTTAAAGATTTGTATTGTACGATTATTATTTCTTACAAATAGAATGGCGTAGTATAGAATGAACCACATAATGCCGATATCAAGCACTATTCTAAACACGTGCCATATATTTTGTATTGTTAGATTTATATTATAATCTGGCATAAACCCTCCTTTATAAGTCAATTCATTATAGCATATTTGGATAATGCGATAGAATATAGTCATGAATGAAAATATTGTGAAATTAAATTATAAAGATAAAGAGATTTATCTTGTAAAAACTGCTCATGTTTCTAAAAACAGCATAAATGATGTTAAAGAATGTATTGGTGAAGTTAAGCCTGATGCGATTTGTATCGAACTCGATGAAGATCGATATAAGAAAATTAGTGATCCTGAAAAATGGAGTGATACAGATATTGTTAAGGTTATCAAAGAAAAGAAAGTAGGCTTCTTATTAGTAAACTTAATTCTTGCTTCTTTCCAAAGAAGAATGGCCATCAATATGGACTCTAATTCAGGTGGCGAGATGTTAGAAGGCATTAAACAGGCAAAAGAATTAAATGTACCACTTGTTTTAGCTGATAGACCTATTAAGACTACCTTCTCTCGTATTTGGAATAGTTTAGGCTTATATGAAAAATCTAAGTTACTTGTAAGTATTATTGGTTCTATCTTTGATGATGAAGAGATTTCCGAAGAAGATTTACAAGCTTTAAAAGAAGCTGATGCCCTAGAGGCAGCCTTAAACGAGGTTGGCAAAGAATTTCCTAATGTTAAGAAAATATTAGTGGATGAAAGAGATGCTTATTTATCCTCAAAGATTAAGAATGCCCCAGGTAAAAAAATAGTTGCGATCATTGGTGCGGCTCATGCAGGTGGTATTGAAAGAAACTTAGATAAGGATATCGATATTAATGAATTAAATGTCGTTAAAAAGAAAAAAGGTATTGGAACAGTAATTAAATGGTTAATTCCAATAGCTATTATTTCAATCATTATTTATACTCTATGGTCAAACAGGGATGCTGGTTTAAGTCAAATTAAATCTTGGATTCTTTGGAATGGTACTTTAAGTGCTATCGGTACCCTATTGGCATTCGGCCATCCACTTAGTATCCTTACAGCCTTTGTGATGGCCCCTATCACATCACTTAACCCATTATTAGCAGCTGGTTGGTTTGCGGGAATAGTGGAAGCTATGATTAGAAAGCCAAAGGTCAAAGACTTTGAGAATCTAGGTGAAGATACAAATACATTAAAAGGTTTCTGGAAAAATAGGGTTACAAGAATCTTATTGATTGTCGTGTTCGCCAATGTTTTCTCAAGTATTGGCACATTTATCTCTGGATTAGACATTTTTACAACTTTTTTAAAGAATATTTAAGGGTGATTATAAAAAATCACTCTTTTTTCATAAGTTAAAACAAGATTGCTCAAAAAATGGTACCGGACTTTGCTGTTCTTCGTATTATTTACAAGGCGGGAGTTTTGATTAATGATTAAGAATGTTTGCGTATTTGCTTCGTCTTCAAATAAGTTAAACCAAATTTATTACAAGGATGCAGCTGAATTAGGTGCAATGCTTGGTGCTAAAGGTATTAATGTTGTATATGGCGGCGGAAGACTTGGAGTTATGTATGCTTGCGCTTCTTCTGTTAAGGATAATGGTGGCAAGTTAATTGGTGTTATGCCACAAAAGTTTTGTGACTTGGGTGTCGCAAATCCTTCTGATTGCGTAGAATTTCATAAAACAAGCGGTATGAGGGAAAGAAAAGCCAAGATGGATGAATTATCAGATGCTGTTGTAGCGCTTGCCGGAGGTTTTGGAACTTTAGAAGAAATTTCTGAGATGATAGTGCAAAAACAATTAGGGTACAACAAAAAGCCAATTGTCTTGTTGAATACAAATGGGTTTTACAATAAATTAATAGAATTTTTTAATAGTAATGTTTCTAAGATATATAATTCATTATATTGTTATTCATTAGGATTTAGACTTCCATGGAGAATAATTAGAGATACTAAAATGAATGACTTTGAATATATAAAACTTGTCGAA
>OIZO01000178.1_pt1 | contig 51049 bp, 54 predicted proteins | sample 1588551 | NCBI WGS metagenome assembly OIZO01 (sample SAMN03283271) | human gut metagenome | biome: human-associated habitat; material: feces | host: Homo sapiens | place: Peru | collected 2012 | reverse complement strand
AAAAAAGAAAAGACTGCTGAGCAAAATATTTTTATATACTTTGTCAACAGTCTGAGCATTTCAATTTGAAATGCTTTTTGTGTTATAATTCAGAATAATAAGATTTAAGGCACTTAAGAAAATTAAAGAATTCTACTGGTCTGCTAGAAATAGATAATTTTTTTATTATCAAATTAGAAGTATTGCCAGTAGATATAAGATTTTTTAATTCTTCTTTAAGATAAAGATTGTATTTCTCTTGGTATGATTTGTGGTCCCAATTAGTAAATTGCATAAGGAAATTGAAATGTCTTAATGCATCATCTAGTTCTGGACTAAAAAAATCATCCAAATTATACTTAAGAGAAGGTACTTTTTTAAAAATCTTTAATAAAAGAGAAAAAGGAATGTGCCCTTCAATAAGAATATTTTTTTCTTCGGAAAGAGAAATAATAAATGGACCTATTTTCCGGCTATTATTGTATTCTGAAGTAGGAGAGAAAAAAAGCTCTAATACTGAATTAAATTCATTGGTTGTCATAGTTGTTATACCTCCTTTTAAATTAACACAATAAAGTAATTATAAATTAATTATAGCAAAAAATATAAAAAAGGTCAACATAACAAAGAAAAATCAAAAAAACTATTGCATTTCAAAAAAAAATGTGGTATTATAAATAAGCATTTGGAAAAAATGTGTATTTCGAGGTGTAGCGCAGTTGGTAGCGCGCGTGGTTTGGGACCATGAGGTCGCAGGTTCGATCCCTGTCACCTCGACCATAAAAGACCAGTTTTTGAGGAAAATTCATTAGAATTCAAAAACAGTCAAATGATTTTAAATAAGCTATTTTCTAAGATTTTTTAGAAAATAGCATTTTTTTATTACTCTAAAAAATGTCTAAAAATTCTAAAAAATTCTGATTTTTTGTTCAGAAAAGTGTTCCGTAAAATTAAAATTTCAAAAATAAAATGTTCCGGAATGTTCCGTAAAGCAAAAATCATTGATATTTAGCTACTTTGAGTGTTGAACGAATAACACAAAAAGGAGGGCTAATGATATGAATTTTATACCATACAAAGCTAATGAATATCTTGAAAATAGTTTCTATCAAGTACCAAAAGAACTATTTATTAATCCATATTATGTGATTTTAAGTCTTGCAAGTAAGGTATTATATGGATTATTACTAGATAGATTGTCAATATCTATAAAGAATAATTGGACTGATGATAAGGGAGATATTTATATAGTATATTCAAGAAAAGAAGCTGGATTAAAGCTTAATCTTTCAGATAAGACTGTTACAAAAGCATTCAAAGAGTTAAAGAATGTCAAATTAATTCGTGAAATTAGGACAGGTTTTAAGAAAAATAACATTATCTATGTAGGAAAGATTAATCATGTTGAAATTTATGATTCGTAAAAAGTACGACTCATGATAAGGAAATTTTACGATTCTAGAAACGGAAAAATTACGATGTAATAATATTAAATATAATATAAATAAATTAATTAATATTTATTACATACTAAAAGAAAATATAAGGAGTGAATAAATTATGAGTAGAAAAGAATTAGAATATCAAAAAATAGGAGACTTTTATCTTCCAAAGGTAACTTTACCTGCTGAAGATGATAAATTAGATAATATAGGCAAATATGGACTATTAAGATTAGAGTATCTGAAAGAACATAAGAAAGGTTATTATACTTTTCTTATGATTAATGGATCAGTTCCATTTGAATTAAGGAATATAGATTCTGCTGCAAATGAAAGAGTAAAAAAGATAATAAAACAACTAGCAGATGAGGAAAATGTCAATGAAGAATTGAAAGCTAAAGACCAAATGGAATGGGTAAGATGTATGAATAATATAAAGAACAGAGCTGAAGAAATTGTACTTAAAGAACTTATTTATGTATAAGATTGATTACTAAAAAATTATTCAAAGAGAAATTAAAAGTACAAAAAGGGGATTAAATAATAATCTATAAAATAAATTTATGTACCTAGAAAAGTCCAAATAAAGATACTATAAATTAAAAATAAGTATCACATAAAGTGCAACGCAAGGTACAAAAATAGGTGCAATAAATTATTTTATAAATCCATTTCTTGTCCTAGCAAGCAATGAATGTGGGAGACCGAAAAAAACATTTTCTGTCTTAGCAAGCAATGAATTCGTTCACACGAATTCTGCTTGCTCCCCATTCTGTTCAATGGGACAAGTCCCAAGCCCTTTTATAAAAATTTGAGTGAGAGGAGAATAGAAAATGAAAAATTTAAGAGAAGTAAACGATGATATATTAAAAGAATGGTTAGAATTTAGAGAAGAAACTATTTTATGCTATCTTAATGAAGAAGATAAAAAACATGGATTATTTATTGATGAAATATCTGAAAAGATTTTGAAAAATGTTCCTAAACAAAATAAGAAATATGTTGAAAAGCAATTAAATGAGCTAGATAAAAATTTTATGGATTACTTAGGTTATTGGAATGAAAAATATTATAGGAATGGATTTGTTGATGGGATAGAATTAATTAGAGGTTGTGGTCATATATAAATTATTAAAAGTGTGAAAGATACAATTTTCTTTCACACTTTATCTTTTTATACTTCAAAATAATCTTCTATATTACTGCTAGACCATCCACCATAACCAGGTCTACCAGGAGTCCCACTAAATCCTGGTCTTCCTGGTGTGCCAGGTATACCTGGTGTTCCAGGAGTTCCACCAATTCCTGGTTGATATGGTAAATATCCAGTGTAATTTAATTTAAATGCAAGAGCTTTATTTTTTGAATCATATAAAACGCCATTTTCATACCAACCAATGTGCTTACCATTTTTTATATTATATATATTTCCATTGTAAATCCAAGCTAGATTTTTACCAGTTTTACTTATAAGTCTATCATCATATGTAAATAACTCAGCTTGTCCATTTTTATTATATAGCCATTCCATAGTAATTTACTCCTTTCTATCCTTTATATGGATACTTATCACTTTTTATTCGATTTTCTTTCCATTGTACTGCTTGCAAATTCTTAGGTGAATCTGTTCCTCCTTTTGATACAGGGTGTCTATGATCAACTTCCCATCCCATATCACTTTGTTTTCCATATGAAGATTTAAAAATGGTATTACCATAATCATCTCTTCTATAAACTTCTGGATTTTTTCCTCTAATTTTGTGAGCGTTATTCCATGCTTCTTCTACTTTTTTATTCATTTTTTATTCCTCCTACCTACTAAATTATTAGAACTAAGATTTTCCGTTACTAAAAATCTTATAGTGTTTGTATTTAATTATTCTTCTATTTTCTTATCAGTAATCGAAAAGCCTTTTTTCCATATTCTGATGCATGCATAATTTTACCTGTTTTAGGATGTCTATAGCTTTTCACAAATATATAATACTCTTTTGTCATATGATATTCTCCTTTTTTTCATACAACTATTGCAAAGAAAATTTTCATATGATATAATTTTAATACGATTAATTAAGACTATATGTAACGCATATGGTTTTTCTTTTTAGCTAAATTGGCGTTTAGCTATGCAATAGTTACCAAACTTTCAAGCCGTTTGGTAGCTTTTTTTTATGTGTTTTCTAATAATGTTATTAACTCAAGAAAGTAATATTTTCTATTTCTAATTCTATCGTCGCCTGACAACACACCTGCTTCCTCTAATGTTGATATGTATTTTCTGGCTTGCGAAGGACTAATATTTATAGTCTTTTCTAAGTATGAAGAACTAATGATTGGTTGTGAAAAAATACATTCAATTATATTCTCGTATTTTTGGGAATTAATAATTTTTCTTATTTTTTCTGATGTTTTATCATATATTGAATCTAACGAATCAATATATTTTATATGTTTTTCTGCTTGTACTGTACACATCTTTAAAAAGAACTTAATCCATTCTGTGTAGTCATTTTTTCTAGAATCAGTCAATTTGTTATAATAAATAATTTTATTTTGGCTAATAGCTTCACTAACATAGAAAAATGGAACTTTTATTACATTAAACTTATACAAACATAAACTAATTAACAATCTGCCTACACGTCCATTACCATCATCAAAAGGGTGAATTGATTCAAATTGTGAATGTATTATAGCCGTTTTTATTAGAGGATTGATATCTATTTTTGTATCATTCATAAAGTCTATTAATTCGTCCATGTATTTTTTTGTTTCAGTATAATGTGGTGGATTAAATACAACAGTTCCAACACTATTAACAATAAAATTATCTACTTCTTTATATTTTCCTAATGTATGTTCTTTATTTTCAGCTATAATACCATTAAGCATCATTCTATGTAATTCTTTAATAAAAGTATGATTAAAATTATTTTGACTTAGATATGTGGCTCCATAATGTAATGCTTTTGTGTGATTTGTAGCTTCCTTATAAATTTTTTCATTTTTCTTTTCCTTATCTTCATTTATTACATCTTCTAACACAGCTGACATTGTTGTTTGAGTACCTTCTAAATACATTGAAGATATTGCTTCTTTTGTGTTTAAAAGTGGCATTAGTATGTTATCAAATTTATAGGATTTAATTTTTTCTTCTAAAATTCCTAGACTTTTTGATGCTATAAAAAGTTCATTTATAAAGTAATTTGAATTATATTCTTTTATTCTATCTTTTATAAACTTTAAATTTCCCATATAATTACCTCCTTTTATAATTATGGAATTATTATACATCTTATTTTTATAAATGTCAATAATTAACGCTCGACTTTTTGTAAAAGTCGAGCGTTAATTATGTTGAATATATGATTTTATAATAATATTAACATCCTGTCCACTTACAATCTATAGAAATAATTGATGCTGGCATTCCAACAATTTGAATATCAAATTTTAAACTATTTTCAACATATGTGGATGCATTATGAATTCTAAAACTAAATTGCCATCCTTCATCCATATATAATTCAATAGTATTGCTACTTTCAGGTTTAAAGCCTATATTTACAATTCTAGTTGGTAACTTAGCAATAGGAATTATAGTTTTAGGTTTTTCTTTTTTGCTAGCTTTATTTAATGTTCCTCTTAAATTATACGATTGTATTTGTGTAATTTTTTTATTATCAATACTAATTACCTTATAAAAATCAAATTCACCTAACAAGTATTCAACTAGTTTTTTAGGTAAATCTGGATGTTTATCAGCATTTCTTTTAATTTCGTTCATAAATGCATTTAATAAAGGAATATATACATCTTTATCTTTATTTTCCAAGTCACTCCATTTTAGTCCTTGTTCCTTTTTAGAATTAATTAATTCAAATATTGGAGCAATATCATTCCAATAATCATTTGAGCATTTAATTCCATACCATCTTTCTCCAAAATCAAGCTTAGGACCTAATCTACTATGTTTTACTGCAAAATGATTATGCTTTATACTTAATCCTATTTCCCATTTTTCTTCATTTCTAATAATTACAATGTCTCTAACATCTCCAGTTTTGCCTTCTTGATCTTTCTGCATTTTTAATACTAAACAATCATCATCTTTTTCTGTTATCATAGGTTCTAAGTCAAAAATTGAATATACAGCTGTTAATGCACTTTGCTCAAAAGTCTCTTTGGTTTCTTTATCTATAATATTCCAGCACTCTTTTGCTATTTCGTATGTAGAACTATCTTCTATGATAGATTTTCTATGTTTATTTATTTCAGTATTTAGAGTTTCAATACAAATATATTCATAAGCTCTTCCAAATACATTGCTTTGATTACTCATAAAACAACATCTCCTTTTATACTAATACTTTTTTAATAGCACATGCAACTTCGTATGCTAAATTAACAGGTACAGCATTTCCTATCATTTTATATGCATCATTAGTGTTGTTATATACAAATTTAAAATTATCTGGAAATCCTTGTACTCTCGCTACTTCTCTTATAGTCATTCTTCTATATAAATTTTCTTTTCCTTCAACAAATCTGCAATCATTTTTATCCACTTTTATCATTTTTGGTGCTTGAGGATGAATCTGACATTGTCTTCCTGAAGCTTGTACTGTAAATGCTTGCTCATCCCAACTTTTTACTCTGTTACGACTCATAAAAATAGGCGAATAACTTCCTATAAAATATTCATTATTATTGATTGCATTAGGATTATGCTGATTCTTTTCTCCAGCTGGAACTGCTGAATCTTGTAAATCCCAAATGATATCTCTTAGAGTTATTTTATTATTATCATCTTCTGTTGAACCTTTTGGAAAATCAAATTTTATATTTAAGTCTTTTCTAAAACCAATGTAAAAAACTCTTTTTCTTTCTTGTGCAACACCATAATCTTTTGCATTAACTAAAGTAAGAGAAACATCATACCCACATTCTTCAAACATTTTTATAATGTTTTTAACTGCCTCAGAATGTCTATCTGCTAACATTCCACTAACATTTTCAGCCAAGAAAAACTTAGGTTGTACACTTTTAAGAATACGTATATATTCAAAAAAAAGTTTTCCTCTATCATCTTCTATTCCTTTTAAGGAACCTGCCTCTGACCAAGATTGACAAGGAGGCCCACCAATAATTCCATCAATATCCTTAGGAAGAGTTTTGGCATCTATTTTCCTTATATCTTCTTTCAACAGTTTAGTTTGAGGATGATTTACTTCAAATGTTTTCCATATATTTTTATCAAATTCATTAGCGATAGGAATATCAAATCCTGCTTTCTCGAAGCCTAGATCCAATCCTCCACATCCACTGAACAAGCTAAGTATTTTCATATTAAGACCTCTTTTCTTCTAATTATATTTTATATCATAAAAAGCAAAATTTATCAATACACTTCATTCCAGCATAATTACTTGAAATAGCGTAGTATTGCTTCTTTTTGTTCATTAATTAAATATTTTTATTATTTTGCCTCAATATTTAATTTTGGATATTAAAAATAATTTAAAAATATTTGTCCGGTTTTTTCTAAATTTTCAGCTTTTATATATAGAAGGTTTAAGAATTTTAATAAATAGACTTAACTTTCTACTATTTTGTGAGGAAACAAGTAGAAGGAGATTTTATATGCAGAGAAAAAAATTCTTAAAAACTTTTCAAAATTTGTTAAGATTTTTGATTTTCATTTTGCCTTTATTAGTAGGAGCATAAAAAAATTGAAATTAAATGTCATCTTTTTCAAATTTTTAGTGCTGTTCTTATTAGAAGGTTTAAAAAGTTAGGAAAATTCAAAAATATTTGTAGTGTTTTTATAAAATTTTCAGCTTTTTATACATAGAAGGTTAAAACTACAAAATATTTTAGTGAAACAGGTTGTAATTTTGCTTCTAAGTGAGGAAACATTTGAAAGGAGGGAAACAATATGGAAGAGAGAGTAATTGATACATATCCAAAATTTTATACAACAGCAGATGTAATGAAAATACTTAAGATTGGAAATAGAGCTTGTTTAGATTTATTCCACAGAGCAGACTTTCCTTGTGTAAAAGTTGGACGAGCATTTAAGATTTCAGAAGAAAACTTTAAGGAATATTTTAGTACTAGAAGAGTTAATAACTAAATAAAAATGTATATAAAATTAAACCTTCGATTAACTCTGAAATTTAGTACAAACTAAAGGAAGGCTATTGATATCTGATTATAAAATTGGTATAATTGTCATGTATAAAATTTATATCAGATTAACCTTCCTTTGAAATTTATTTAAGGAGGTAAAACGATGAATTTTAAAGGAATAACATGTGGTACATATTACGATAAAAGAGAAAAGAAAATTCCTGGAAGTAATAAGAAATATAGTAAATCTATATGTACCGAATGTGAATTAAACAAATCTGGTAAAGAGAACATTGACAATGAAAAACAATATAATATTTGCAAAGCTTGTGATAAATTCTATGTATCTAAAAGTTGCAAAGCTCTACTTACTATTGGAAGAGACCAAACAACAGGTAAAGTAAAAAGAAAGACTTTTATTGGAGAAACCGAAGAAGAAGCATTTAGCAAAGCTCTTCAAAGTAAACTTAAGCTAGATGAAGAAGGTGGACCAAGAATAGTAACTAAAACAAATAAAACATTAAAAGAACTTGTAGAACCTATGATAGAAGAACAATTCAAACTTGGACAAATTAAGGAATCTACATATAAAAGGAAATTAGATACATTGAAACAACTACAAAAGACTGCATTTGCAAATAAGCCTATTGCAAAAATTGGTAGAGATGATGTTGTAAATTATCTATCAAAGCTAAAATCTTATTCTAAGACAACAATAAAGCAGAATTATGAATTATTATGTATGGGATTTGGAGAAGCATATCATCAAGGAATTATAGGAGAAAACTTTATGGCAGGTTATAAAAGAATTAAAAAGCCTAAAAGTGAATATGTAGGGCATCACAGAATAGCACTAACAATTGAAGAACAAAAAGCACTTATACAATTCTTAAATGATGTTGAATATTCTAAATTCAAGCATAAATATTTATTCTTGCTACTAATAAGTACTGGAATGAGAATAGGAGAAGCATTGGTATTAGATTATACAAAGGATATTGATTTAGAAAAAGGAATTCTATTTGTTAGAAGAACACAAACTAAAGATACTTCAGGAAAATCTAGAATTGGAGATTCAACTAAAACTTTTTCAGGTCAACGAATTATTAATCTAAATGCTATAAGTAAAATGGCACTAGAAGAAGCTGTAAAACATATTATTCCGAATAAATTTCACTTATTATTCTATAATTCAACTAATAAGAAATATGGATTATATGAAGAGGCAAGTATAAATTCTGCATTAAAAAGAGCAGGATTAAAGCTAAATATTGGAATATATGAAGAAACAAATTCTAGTGGAAAGAAAGTTACAAGAACAGATATACATACACATATGCTTCGAGGTACTTTTGCAACAAGATGTGCTGAAGCAAAGATTGATCCAAATGTATTAAAAGAAATACTTGGTCATTCTGATACATCTATTACAATGAAATATTATATTGATATTGATACTGATTTTATTGAATCAGAAAATCAAAATGTTGTTAACTATTTAATTAATAAAAATATATTTGAATTTGCAAAATAATTAGCAATTTATAGCGAAAAACATTTAATGAAAATGTACGAAATTATACGGAATTTCAAGGAATTAAAAAGATAAAATGTTCCGTAAAAGTGTTCCGTAAAACAAATGCAAATTGCTAAAAGTCGCTAAATATCATAGAAAATAGCTTGAGGTGTCGTAGCAACACCTCGACCAATTGAAAGTAATTTATAGAAAATTAAAAAATATTTAAAGAGTATTAATGAATAAGGTTTCGTTAATACTCTTTTTCTATGGAGTTAAAAAAAAATTTGAAAATTTTTGAGAAAAACTTACGATTTTATTAAAATTTATGTTCTAAAAAAATAGATTTGAACTTAAAATTTGCAATATTATGTAAAAGATGTTATACTAGTATTGATGTTCAAGAGAATATCGGTAGTAAAACAACATTGCAAATGCAAGGAGGTTTTTTTATGGAACGGAAATTTAAAATCCAAATGATGAGCGATGGAGACATTGCAAGGTGGTATGCTACCATCAAGCCTATCGTAAAAAATGGTGGAAAATCTACATATTTACGAGAACTTTTAGAGAGTGAATTGAAGACAACCGCTTATAATTGGCTGAATGAGCCTAAAGATTATGGCGATATTGTCGATTACACAAAACTGTCTGTTTTGGCAGATGTAAAAATGTTACACAGCTGTAGCTACTATGGTATATTTAAACCTAGTGTAAGCGAGGTAATTAGACAGATACCTAAGGAATATCTTGAAAAAGTTGTTGCTTTTGAAATTATCAATGGTGCAATTGGGATGGATACAATCTTTAAAGCAGAGCTGGAAGAAGGATTTCATGTATCCATTGTGCGCTTATATCAGGCAAAAGATGAGACAAATAATGAAGCACAACCTATCGATACTTATCCTACAAGCGATTGTAAGATACCTATAGGAATGACTGAAGAAGAATTTCAGGGGGTCAAAAAAATTCTTGAATAGGAAGATTAAAATTTATCGTTTCTTATCTTAGCAGTTTGCAGAGATCTAAAAAAGCTACTCATCCGAGTAGCTTTTTTAATATTAATATTTAAAACTTATATCTTTAAAAATATGATAATCTAAGAAGAAAAATTATAAGTACTATAAAATTATTTAACTAACCATACAGTTTCAATGATAATTATTTTGTAATTTTTAATTTATATAGTATGTCCCCCATATATAATTAAGAAATCTATCATATTTACTTGTTGATATAATTATATTCTCACTATTATAATCAAGTAAGTTTTAATATATTGAATTAAGAAATATATTCAAAAAGCATAGTAATTAAGCAAAAGTTGAAAGTATACCCCTATATTTACAAAATACCATACAGGGTATATAATGTAAAAAACAAAAAGAAGGTGAAAAAATGGAAGAATGTTGTAATAAAAAAACAATAAGAGGAGAAAATGAAAAAAAGTTAATAAATAATAGGATCAACAGAATAGAAGGACAACTAAAAGGTATAAAAAAGATGATTCAAAGCGATACTTATTGTAATGATGTATTAATTCAACTATCAGCAGTAGAAAATTCTGTGAAGAGTTTATCAAATTATATTTTGGAAAATCATCTATATTCTTGTGTAACAAAAGATTTGGAAAATGGAAATATGGAGATAATAGATGAATTAATAAGTTTATTTAAAAAATTTAATAAATAAAGAAGGGAGAATTAAAAAATGAAAGAAATTATTTTAAATGTAGAGGGAATGGTTTGCACAGGTTGTGAAAAAAGAGTGGAAAACTCTTTGAAAGAAATTAAAAATGTTAAGGAAGTAACAGCAAATCATGAAAATAATAAAGTAATAATAAAAATGGAAGATGAAGCAGACATAAATGAAATAAAAGACAGAATTGACGAATTAGGTTTTGAAGTAAAGGAATAATAAGATAAAATATTTTTAAGCAAGTGTACTGAAGAATAAAATGCGAAAGGAATAATAAAATGAAAAGTATTATTTTAGGTATAGAAGGAATGACTTGTAGTGCTTGTTCAAATGGACTAGAAAAATATTTAAATAAACAAAATGGAATAATAGAAGCAAGTGTAAATTTAGTAATGGCAAATGCTACAATCTATTATGATGAAAATATATTAAATCAAGAAAAAATCGAGAAATATGTAAAACAGGCAGGTTTTAAAAGTACAGGTATATTCAAGGAATTCAAAATAGAAAATAAAAATGAAACAGAAAAAATAAAATTTATTATATTTACTATTTTAGCAATTATATTGATGTATATTTCAATGGGACATATGATAAATTTACCAACAATTAATTTATTAGATCCACATAATAATCCAATAAATTATGCAATAACATTGTTCATACTAACAATTGCATTTTTAGTGTATGGATATGATATTTTAAAAAATGGCTTTAAAAATTTAATACATTTAATTCCAAATATGGATACCTTAGTTACAATTGGTGTATTAAGTAGTTTAGCTTATAGCGTATATGGAATGTATGAAATATTTAATGGAAATCATCATTTTGTAATGAATTTATATTTCGAATCTGCAGCAATTATAATTTATTTTATAAAATTAGGAAGATATATAGATGGAATTAGCAAAGACAAAACAAGAGAAGCAATAAAAAAATTAGTAGAAATAACACCAAGTATGGCAACCATTGAAATAGATGGGGAGCAAAAACAAGTAACATTAGATGAAATAAAAAAAGGTAATATTTTAATTGCAAAACCAGGGGAAAAAATAGCAGTAGATGGAGAAATAATAGAAGGAAAAGCGCATTTAGATGAATCTTTTATAACAGGAGAAAGTAAACCAGTAAATAGAGAAATAGGAGAAAAAGTAATTGCAGGAAGTCTAAATTATGATGGATTTATAAAATATAAAGCAGAAAAAATTGGAAAAGAATCAACAATATCAGAAATAGTAAGATTAGTAATAGAAGCAAGTAATACCAAAGCTCCAATAGCAAAAATAGCGGATAAAATTTCAGGTTACTTTGTGCCAGTAGTTATTTTAATAGCAATAATAACTTTTATAATATATTTAATATTAGGTTATGATATATCAGTAGCAATAAGCACATTTGTTACTGTATTAGTAGTTGCATGTCCATGCAGTTTAGGTTTAGCAACGCCAATTGCAATAGTAGTAAGCGAGGGAGTATGCGTAAATAATGGAATATTAGTAAAGAAAAGTGAAGTGTTAGAAAATGCTTCAAAAACAAACACTATAGTATTCGATAAAACAGGAACTTTAACTTATGGAAAACTAAAAATTTCTGAATTATATAATTATAGTGAATTAGATAACGACAAATTAATACAAATAGTTGGTAGTATAGAGGAGAAATCAACACACCCTATAGGAAAAGCTTTTACTGATTATATGGAATTAAAAAAACAAGAAAAAATAGAAGTAAAAACATTTGAAAATATTGCAGGATATGGGATTATAGGAACAATAGAAAATAATGAAATAATACTAGGAAACAGAAAAATTGTAGAAAAATATAATATTCAAAATGAACATATAGAAGATGAAAATAAATTAACATCAGATGGAAATAGTATAATTTATGTAATAAGAAATAAGAAAATTATTGCTTTAATTGGGGTAAATGACATAGTAAGAGAAAATGCAAAAGAAGTAATAGAAAAAATGAATAATAAAAATATACAAACAATTATGCTTACAGGAGATAATAACCAAACGGCAGAAAAAATAGCAAGCGAGCTAGGAATTACAAAAGTAATATCAAATGTATTACCAGTTCAAAAAGCTGAAATAATAGAAAATTTACAACAAGAGAAAAAAATGGTAATGATGTGTGGAGACGGGATAAATGATAGTTTAGCCATTACAAAAGCAAATATAGGAGTAAGTGTAAAAAGTGGAACAGACATAGCAATGGATTCAGCAGATGTAATATTAACAAAAAATGACTTAAACTCAATATTAAAATTAATAGAAATAAGTAAAAGAACGATAAGAAATATAAAACAAAATTTATTTTGGGCATTTTTCTATAATATTTTAATGATACCAATAGCAATAGGAATACTAAAACCAATAGGTATTTCAATAAATCCAATGTGGGCAAGCTTGGCAATGGTGGTAAGTAGTTTAACAGTAACACTAAATGCGTTAAGATTAAAAAAATAAAATTATATTTAGTTACCTTTAGGGACATTTCTAAAAGGTGAATCTGTCTCTAAAGGTAATTTTTAACAGTTTTTTTTGGGAAGGAGCAAAAAACAGGTTGACTTAATTGCAAGCAAAATTATTTTTACAATTTATTTGACTTTATTTATAGATTTTCGTAACTTAATTAAAAGACAATAATAGTACAAAATGAAATTTTATAGATATAATTAAATAAAAAGTCGAAAAATATAAAATAGAGTCGATAATTTCTTTTAAGAATTATCAATTTTATGTTTACAAACAAAATAAATTATGATATAAATAAGAAAATTTATTTAAAATAATTTTTTATTCGAATAGAAATTAATTCTAAAATTAAATCCAAAAAGAAAGAAGGAAATATGTTATCAATAGTAAAAAGTATGTCATTAACAGGGCTAGATGGATATTTAGTTTCTGTGCAAGTAGACATTTCTTCAGGTATGCCTGGATTTGAAATAGTAGGACTTCCAGATACAAGTATAAAAGAAGCGAAGGAAAGAGTGAAAACAGCAATTAGAAATTCAGGTTATGAGCTCCAAAGTAGAAAAATATTAGTAAATTTAGCACCTGCAGATACTAAAAAAGAAGGTTCATTTTTTGATTTGCCAATAGCTGTAGGAATACTTGCAAGTTTAGGTGAAGTTGATAAAGAAAAAATAGAAAAAGTAGTATTTATAGGTGAATTATCGCTAGACGGAAAATTAAACTCCGTAAATGGAATTCTTCCAATGTGTATAGAAGCTAAAAGGCTTGGCATAACAAAAATTATAATTCCCTTGCAGAATGCAAAAGAAGCGGCAGTTGTAGAAGGAATAGAAATATTAGGCGCAAAAAATTTAAATCAAGTTATAGATTATTTAAATTCTAAAAAAGAAATCCCTATACAAAAAATAGAAATAAATAAAATATTTGAGGAACAATTTGAAACATTATTGGATTTTTCAGAAGTAAAAGGACAAGAAAATATAAAAAGAGCATTAGAAGTTGCTGCGGCAGGTGGGCATAATTGTCTTTTAATAGGAACGCCAGGTTCTCGGAAAAACAATGATGGCAAGAAGGATTCCATCAATTTTACCTAGTTTGAGTTTTGAAGAAGCATTGGAAACAACTAAAATACATAGTGTAGCTGGTGTGCTTTCAAAAAATACACCACTCATAACAGTGAGACCATATAGAGCACCTCATCATACAATTTCACCAGTATCACTTGTAGGTGGCGGGAAAATACCAAAACCGGGTGAAATAAGTTTAGCACATAATGGAGTATTATTTCTAGATGAATTACCAGAATTTAATAAAAGTACATTAGAAGTACTTAGAGGACCTTTAGAAGATAGAGTAGTTACAATAAGTAGAATAAATGCTACCCTTAGTTACCCATGCAATTTTATGCTTGTTGCTTCAATGAATCCATGTCCTTGTGGGTTCTATGGATCAAAAGAAAAAGAATGTACATGTACACCACAAGCAATACAAAAATATATGGGAAAAATAAGTGGACCGCTTTTAGATAGAATAGACATACAAGTAGAGGTAACACCTGTAAAATATGAAAAATTACAGGGAAATGAAAAAATAGAAACATCTGCAAAAATAAAAGAAAGAGTAGATAAAGTGAGAAAAATTCAACAGAATAGATATAAAAAATTAGAAATACATTCTAATTCTCAATTAACACCAACTTTAATAGAAAAGTATTGCAAGTTAGGAGAAAAAGAAAAACAAATTTTAAAGAAAGCTTTTGATACATTAGGATTAAGTGCAAGAGCACATGATAGAATTTTAAAAGTTGCTAGGACAATAGCAGATTTAGATGAAAAAGAAAATATAGAAATAGCTCATATTACAGAAGCAATTCAATATAGAAATTTAGATAAAAAATATTGGAGAAATTATTAAAAGGAGGTAATAAATGATAAATAAAATATATGAAATAAATGAAACAGATGAACATTATCCAGAAAAATTATTACAAATAAAAGACAGACCTAATAAAATATATGCAGTAGGAAATATAGAATTATTAAATAACAAATCTATTGCAATAGTAGGTTCAAGAATAAGCACAGCATATGGGGAATATTATGCTGCAAAATTTGCAAAAGAAATATCCAAAAAAGGAATAACAATAATAAGTGGATTAGCAAAAGGAATAGATACTGTTGCACACAAAAATTCTAAACAAGAAAAAGGAAAAACAATAGCTGTTTTAGGATGCGGATTTAATCATGTTTACCCAAAAGAAAATGAAGGATTATTTAATGAAATAATAGACGATGGAGGATGTATAGTTAGTCAATATTCTCCAGATACAGATATAAATTTAAAAGAAGTTCCTTTTAGAAATAGAATTATATCTGCGCTTTCAGAGGGAGTTTTAATTGTAGAAGCAAGACATAGAAGTGGAAGTGGAGTTACAGCTAAATACGCATTTGAGCAAAATAAAAAAGTTTTTTGTTTGCCAAACCAAATAGGAGTAACAACAGGAGTAGGAACAAATAATTTAATAAAAGAAGGAGCAATATTAGTTACAAATTCAAATGAGATATTAACACAAATAGGAGAAAATGTGGAAAAAGAAACAGAAGAAAATGAAAAAACAGAGTTAAAAATACCAGATGAATATAAAGAAATTTACGAAAAATTAGAAGAAGGAAAAATAGGGATAAATGAATTAGCAAGGAGTTTAAATCAGACTATAGTACAAATCAATCAAAAATTAACTCTAATGGAATTAGAAGGATTAATAGAAATGCTACCAGGAAATGTTGTACAAATAAAGGATTAGACTAAAAAGTTTTGTAATGGCAGAAATATAAGTGCAGTAAAATCCAAACAAGTAGATAAGAAGAGGAAAAAGCATAGAGCTAAAATAATAATAGAGAAAGGCAGATGATAGATGTATTATAAACAAGAAACAGGAAGAAGTGGAGAAGAAATAGCAAGTAAATATCTAGAAAGACAAGGTTATGAAATATTAGATAGAAATTTTAATTGTAATCAAGGAGAAATAGATATTATTGCAAAAGATAAAAATGAAATAGTTTTTATAGAAGTAAAAACTAGAACAAATAAGAAATATGGATTTGCTTCAGAAGCGGTAAATGAGAATAAGCAAAAACATCTATTGAGTGCAATAAAATATTACATATATATTAAAAAATACGAAAAATGTTTTATTAGAATAGATGTAATAGAAGTGTATATGAAAAATGGAAAAGTGAATATAAATCATATAAAACAAGCAATAGAATAAAAAGTTGTAACGTAATTTGTTAAAATTGCAATTAAATGTTATAGACAATTATAAAAGGAATAGTTATAGAGTATAAAAATATAAAATCAATATAGTAAAAAAGAAAGGCAGTTTGTAGTAAAAAATATAGTTGCTACAATTGACTTTTTTTATAGAATGTGCTATTATTTTAAATGAACTTTAACTGTACCCGTAGTTTAGTTGGATAGAATGCAAGGCTACGAACTTTGAGATCGGGGGTTCGAATCCCTCCGGGTACACCATTACTCTCAAACTATTTTGAGAGTTTTTTTTGTAATATTTTAATTTTACATCTAATTTGTAACCTTTGCTAACTATCTAAATAATCTAAAACATCATTAATAACATCTAACTTTTACAGATATATTTTGTTGTATTTGCTATTTCAAAATTTAAGCAAGACAATATCTTGAGTAACTTTATAAATGATTAAATGTGACACATGTTTAACAAATCCACAGTATAAGATAGGAAGAAAATAGGAATATGTTGACTTTTATGTAAATATGAAATATAATAGATATGGTATTTTATGTGCTTATATCAAAGGCAAATTGACTTTGGTAGCCTAAAAAATATATGCATAAATACACTATTAAGAAAGGAGTTAGAGAACTATTAACTAAATTACTGTAGATAGGAGGTAAATGATGTCTTGTATCAAAAACTTTTGGACTTAAGACCAAAACGATATCTTTGTCCTTATTGTGGCGAATGGCACGAGTATGAACTTTTAAACAAATTAGGATATTATGATAGTAGAGACAATAAAGCGAAATTTAAATGTGAAAGTTGTGACATTATACCAGTGCGAATCTTTTTTAGAAATGGTTATTGCCATTATGAAACTAGATTCTCATGTCCTGCTGCAAATTTAGAAATAAAGGATAGTATCCAAATTGAGGATTTTGTTTCAAGTTCTACAGAACCTCGTGTAACATTTGTTATTCCAATTAATGCAGACGAAGAGATATGTAAAGATGAGTGTGATGATTGCTTCTTCAAAAAAGAATGTATGATATGCAAATTGGCTGAGAAAAATAATAGTCGAGACATGAATATCACATTTGGATTTGAATTTGAACAATCCGATTACGAAGAACTGGTCAAAAGTGATATCTTGGCACGCAAGGAGAGTGAGGATGTAGTAAAAGTCAAAGAACATGAAAAACAAGAAATCAAGGAGAATGCTACTACGAAAAACAAGATTTTTAACCTGAACATAGAGATTGGTCCAAACAAGGATGAAAACATTGCAAGTACATTAATGGGTATTGCTGTTAAGAACGGTGACAACTGGCGGATCTATGACAAGAAAAAGAAAGAAATTACAGATGTCGGCGACATGCAACTTGGCAATTTTCCCATCTTTATTCTGCCTGCTACCAAGCTTAATGAGGGAGATCTCATTAAGGACGCTGGCGAATACTACTATGTAATGCAAGTTGAGAAAAAAAGTATTCAGATTCTATGTGCTAAGACTGGTAAAATGAAGACCGTCATTCCCATTAAGAATGTTTTGGGTTTCAGTTGCTATTCCAAAGTTATTACTCTCAGAGATTACATCAATGTGGGTGACGACTTAAATGTTGAAAAGTTGGCTATCATGTCTACAATGTGCGGACAGAACAGCGAAGACGGCAATCAGATGAACCAGTTACTTCTACTGATGCTTAATAGGCTCATGGACAAGAAGAAGGGAGAACGACCTTCTCAGCAGTCCGACAAGTAATTAAAAAACGATAGTTTAAAGCTCTAATCAAACTCCCCTAGAATGTTAATCTTGGGGAGTTTTTATAAAAAGAAAGAGCCACCAAACTTTGCAGTTTAGTGGCTCTTTGCCATTTTTGTGTGACTTATTTCGAAATTTCATCTATAAATTGGGTCGCAATTCTTTCGATACAACTCCACAATCTGTTATAGTCAAAAATTTCTCCAGTATACTCTTTTTTCTGTGCCAAATACTCCTCTAACTCTGACTTCCATGTCTTTTCGCGTCTTGTGTCAAACACAGTCAATCCTGTGTTGGGCAGAATTGCAGGAAGTTCTTCGACTGTGAGAAGTGATACATGACCATCTCTCACCATCAGCTGGTTGATTTCTGTGTATGCACCATATATACCAGAAGGGGAAAAGAAGGTCTTTACATCCCATTCTTTGTTGTTTCTTGGATTTATTACTCTCATCGTCTTAACATCCCAAATGAATTCAGGAATTAAAAACTCCTCGATGAAATAATAATCCAAATACAGGTGACAGAACATTCCGAACTTAATTGGGTCCTCTGGTATGAACAGGTCTCTTTTTACCAGTTTCATTTCAGGAACAAAGAGACCTTTGACAGATGCTTCCTTGCGATAATGAGATTGATTCTTGTCGGTAGCCAAATCAGGAATTAAATTGCCAGCCATAAAAGAAATCTTATCAAAAGGCATGACTGGTACTAATTTCCGATATACCTCCTCTGCAAAACTAAGATGATACAAAATTCCTGGCATATTATACCTCCTCTTAATAAAGTTTTAAGGATAATTCATAAAAGCTCTATTATAAGCTATTATTAAATTGCGTAATAAACTATTACAAGCAAATTATATCACTATTTCAATATTATGTCAATTTGTTTACAATTAGATTTTGTTCTCATAAAAAAATACAAATAATAGAGCCATGTAAGTGTTGAAATGTCAACTTTTACATGGCTTTGTTATTTTGAATTAATGCAATTTATTTTGTTCCTACAGCAACAATTTTATTGTGAGGATTATAAGTGTCTTGTGAAAGAAGTGTCTTTGAAACTACTTCACCATTCTGTTTTAATATACGATAAGCTACAGATTTGCAACCATTAGAACCATTTTGTAACACTTTAGTTTGACCTTTTGCTAAGCTAGAATCGTTTTTTGTTATAGTTCTATAAGAAATGTATTTTGTTATATATGATTGAATTTCTACTTCATACTCATTTTCTTCAAGTAATCCGAAAATCTTAAAGTTAATTGTTCCACCTGTTCCAGAACATATAATTTTTACAGGATAAGTTCTATTATTTTTAAATTTAAAATCAGGACCACCCCAAGAAACAGTAGCATCTCTACCAGCTGGGACATATCCAGGATTAAATCCATGATTAGATCTTTCTACAATTTCTAAATTAGAAAGTAAAACAGCATTATATAAAGTAGAAGATACCTGACAAATTCCGCCTCCAATTCCTGTAGTAACTTCTCCACCAGCATATACAGCAGCACTTTTGAATCCTGCGGCAGCAGTTCTTTTACCAACTGTTGTATTATAAGAAAAAACTTCACCAGGCATAATTACAGTACCATTTACTTTTTGAGATGCTAATCTTATGTTTGTACTTCTGTTAGCATTTCTAGTACTATATGTAGTAGAATATGAACCTAATAAATCTGGAAATGCTTCTGGTCCAATATCATTAGTTGTCACATTTGGAGAAATCACTTTTAAAGGAATACTACATGAATCTTCACAATTATTGAAAATATCTGTAGCTTCTTCCATAGTTATAGCAAAATCTATACCATCAACATGTGGATGAACAACATAAGGATTTGTGGTGTAATAAGCATCTTGAGGTTCTTTACTTATTTCCTCATGAATTTTATTTATATCTAATGTACTTGCAACTTTCTCTTCAACTGGAATATCTATAATAGTGTTGTTACAATCTAAATTATTAAGCAAATACATAATTTCAGATTGTAATTTTTCTCTATTTATAACTACTCCATTCTTTCCTTTAGACAAAATCAAATTATTTTCTTCTATGTAATAACTTGGCTCTATTAGCCTATCTTCGAAATTAGTTTCCATTTCATTAATTAAAGAATTTAAAGTTTCCTCACTATAAGAAAAACCTGGATTGATTTTAACACCTGAAAGCAAAGATACTAAAATTTCGTAATTATTTTCAAAGATATTTCCGTGAACGACCTTTACTATATGCCATATTAATAGCATCATTTAAAGAAAATGAAACTTCAAATTGTTCAGGTAAAATAGTTTGTTCAAAATCATTATGTTTTAAAGTAATAGCTTGAGCAGATTTTTTACTAAATTCATTTGAAATTTTTTCTAAAGCTTGTTCCTTAGTTAAGTTAGAAACATCAATATCTTTGATGCTAACTCCATTAATAATAGTTGATTTATTTGATGTTATTAAAGCAAAAATAGTTGAAAATAATAAAAATAAAAGAACTATAATTATAAAAGCTATAGAAAGAATGATTGCTGTTTTATAAGATTTTTTTTGATTTACAACTTTATATTCTTTATCATTATTACTATTTTCAATTAAAGCATTTTCATTAGAAATTGGGCTGTTAACATTTTCTTTAGGAATATCATCTACTATTTCATCTGCTGAATCTAATTCTTCTGTATCATCATCTTTCAAATCTACATTTTCAATTTTTTCTTCTTTTTCTTTTATATCAAGTTTTCTAATGCTTTTAGAAAATTTAGAAGGTTCTACTAGATTATCGGCATAAGCAACACTATCCACATTTTTCATAGCATCAGTAGCAGCATCACTAATATTGTTTTTATCCTCTAAAAGAATATCACTTACAGTCTCTGTATTAACTTGTTTTTTAGGCTTGTTTGAATTTTTCTTACTTTTTCCCATAATATATAGTAAATTAGTTTTTAAACTAACTTTTCCTCCTTTTGTTATAATAAACTTCAAATTTTTACAAAAAAATACAAAAATCCTTATAATATTAAATACTAAAAAGATTAATTTGTAAAGATATTGTTACATTATATTTAAAAAATTTTCATGTATTCTTAAACTTATAATAATTTGATAAAAATTGGAAATATTAAAAAGGAGATATTAAAAAAAGGTAGAAAAAAATAAATAGCAATGATATAATTAAAAAAAACAAAAGAAAGGATGATGAAAATGCTAAAAGAGTTGACAGAAAAAGAGAGTTTAAAGGAAAAACTATTCCGCAAAACGAATACAGGTTGGGAAGGAATAGAAAGTAAAAAGAAAGAAGAAATTTTTTCATATTGTACAGATTATATGAACTTTTTAAATAATTCAAAAACTGAAAGAGAAATTGTAAAAAGTTCAAAAGAATTGGCTGAAAAAAATGGATTTAAAAATATATGTGAATTTGAAAACTTAAAAGCAGGAGATAAAGTATATTATATAAATAGAGATAAAAGTATGTATCTAGCAATAATAGGTCAAAATTCTATAGAAAATGGAATGAATATTATAGGTAGCCATGCAGATTCTCCAAGATTAGACTTAAAACCAAATCCATTATATGAAGATACAGGATTAGCATATTTAAAAACACATTATTATGGAGGAATAAAAAAATATCAATGGACAACTATACCTCTTGCAATCCATGGAGTTATAGTAAAACCAAATGGAGAAAAAATTGAAGTAAAAATTGGTGAAGATGAATCAGACCCTATTTTCACAATTACAGATTTATTACCACATTTAGCATCTGAACAAATGGAAAGAAAATTAAAAGAAGGAATTAAAGGAGAAGATCTAGATCTTTTAATAGGAAGTATTCCATTTGAAGGAGAAAAAGGTGCAGATTCTGTAAAATTAAATATAATGAATATTTTAAACCAAAAGTATGGAATTACAGAAATGGATTTTGTAAGTTCAGAAATAGAAATAGTACCTGCATTCCGTGCAAGAAGTATGGGATTTGATAGTAGTATGGTTGCAGCATATGGTCAAGATGATAAAGTATGTGTATATACTTCATTAACAGCATTATTAAATTTAGAAAATCCAAAAACAACAGCGGTATGCATTATTTCTGATAAAGAAGAAATAGGAAGCATGGGAAATACAGGAATGGAATCTAATGTATTTGATACATTTATTTCAGAAATACTAAATAAATTAGGAATAAATAGACCAAACTTATTAGATAAAGTATTCTGCAATTCAAAAATGTTATCTGCAGACGTAGATGCAGCATATGATCCAATATATGCATCAGCTTATGAAAAAAATAATGCGGGATATTTTGGAAGAGGATTAGGACTTAACAAATATACTGGTGCAAGAGGAAAATCTGGCGCTTCAGACGCAAACGCAGAATTTGTAGCTATGATTAGAAATATATTTGAAAAGGAAGATGTAGCATATGAATTTGCAGAATTAGGAAGAATAGATATTGGCGGTGGAGGAACCATTGCTTACATTTTAGCTAATAAAGGTGTAGATGTAATAGATGCAGGTGTACCAGTGCTTTCAATGCATGCTCCATATGAAGTAACAAGCAAATTTGATATATATGAAGCTCACAGAGCATACAAAGCTTTTTGGGAGAATTAAATATAAAAAGTATGAAATAAAGAAACACTTATCGAAAGGTAGGTGTTTTTTTATATTATAGGAAAAATATTCAAAAATAAAAAAAGCAAAATAAATGTATATATCGAGATTTATCGACGCAGAGTGTGTTGATATTTCATATAATAAAATAGGACAACTAGAAAATTTAAGACAATATAAGAATAACAACAAGTGAAACAACACTTGGCTTTCTATTTATTAAAATAAGAATAGGAGGAATAAGTATGAAAGAAAGATTAATAAAATTGATAGATGTAAAGAGTATAGTAACGTTAGTAATGACAATATCGTTAGTAGTATTAATGTTTATTAATATAGAAATAAATAAAGAACTTTTAATGCTATTTAGCACTTCTTATGGAGCTGTAATTGCCTATTTCTTTACAAGAAAAAAAGAAAAAAATAATGAAAGTGAGGATAAATAAATGAATATAATAGAGACAAATTTAGAATTTACGTCTTTATCGAAAAGAAATTCAACAAATAGAATTATATTGCATCATACTGGAGTAAGTGCATTACAAAGTGTAGAAGTAATACACAATTATCATAAAAATACAAATAAATGGGCAGGAATAGGTTATCATTTCTATGTAAGAAAAGATGGCTCAATTTATAGAGGTCGTCCAGAAGAAATGATAGGGGCACATGCATATGGTGCAAATAGTGATAGTATAGGAATATGTGCAGAAGGTAATTTCAATAATGAAACAATGTCAGAAGAACAAAAGAATGCTATGAAAGAATTAGTAGTATATCTAAAAGAAAAATATAATATTACTAAAGTACAAAATCATAGTGATACTATTTCAACTAGTTGTCCAAGAAGAAATTATCCACTAGAAGAAATAGAAAATGCAGTTAAAAATGATAAAGATGAAGAAAAACCACAAACAACAAAATCAATAATAGAATTAGCAAATGAAGTAATTGCTGGGAAATATGGGGTAGGAGCAGAAAGAAAACAAGCTTTAGGTTCTTTATATAATGAAGTACAAGCTAAAGTAAATGAAATATTACTGGGAAAGAAAGGTTCTTCAAATAGAAAATCAAACGAAGAAATGGCAAACGAAGTAATTGCTGGAAAGTGGGGAAACAACCCATCAAGAAAACAAAAATTAATTGCAGAAGATTATGATTACAATGCTATTCAAAGTATAGTAAATAGAAAATTAAAATAGTTTAAAATAAAAAAATCGCTAGAGTAGTTTAAATACTAACTTTTAGCGATTTTTTTACTATGGTGATCCAGGAGGGATTCGAACCCCCGACCCACGGATTAGAAATCCGTTGCTCTATCCAGCTGAGCTACTGAACCATTTGCTAACTGCAGTAATTATAATAGCACTTTTTTTAAAACTTGTCAACTAAAATAGCAAAAAAAGTAAATTTTAGGAATAGACTTAAAAATTTACTTTTTAAAAAAGTGCTTATTAAAATTAAAAATAATATAAGCAATAAAACAAAAATTAAATTTTTAAGCCTGTCCCTAAAATTTAAAATTCCTATCTAGGAAATTCTATTTTACTATTTTTTTTCTTTTGCCTGAATAAAGTGATTTTATTTCCAACTGTTTGTACTACTTCAGAATTTGTACTATTAGCAATTACATTTGCTAACTCTTTAGCATTTCCAGGAGCAGTTTCTAAAACGGTAATTTTAATTAATTCCCTTGCTTCAATTGCATTATTTAATTGTTCTATTAAAACATCGGAAATACCACCTTTTCCTACTTGGAAAATAGGATCTATAGTATTTGCAAGACCTCTTAAGTAAGCTCTTTCTTTACTTGTCATTGTTTTTCCTCCTTTAAACATATTTATTTTATTAAATAGTAATTTGTATTACTTCAAAAGATAATTTTAACACTAAATATTATAACTAAAAAATTTTATATATTTTTAGAAAGTATAGTAGTGCAAATATCTTCAGTTGAATTTCTTTTAGAAAGCTTAATAGAATTTTCTTTCATTTTAGATAAAATATTATCATTAAATAAAACTTTTTCTAAAACTTCCTTTGGGTTATCATGCTTTTTTAACCAAACAGCACAACCAGAATCTTCTAAAAATGCAGCATTTTCTTCTTCTTGACCAGGAATTGGATTAATTATAATAAATGGAAGTGAAGAAGCTAAACTTTCACTTGTAGTTAATCCACCAGGTTTAGTTATAACTAAATCAGAAATAGACATTAATTCAGGAACTTTATCTGTAAAAGGAAGAACCTTAATAGTAGATTCCTTATGCTTTTTAGCAACTATTTCCTCGAATTCTTTTTTCATCTTTTCATTTTTACCAGCAATAGCAATAACTTGAATATCATTAAAATCAGATAAACAATCTAAAATTGCTACAGTTTTATCTTTACCAAGTCCATATTCACCACCAGCAAAAAATAAAACAATCTTTTTATTTGCATCTAATTCAAATAAATTACAAATTTCTTTTTTATCATAAGTTTGTAAAAATCTATTAGAAATAGGGATTCCTGTAACAAAAATTTTATTTTCATCAATAGACTCTTGGACCATTTTATCCCTCATAGAAGAATTTGATACAAAATAGAAATCTACAAATTTATTTCCAATAAGCCATTGCTCATGTGGCGCAAAATCAGTCATAATAGTTGCAAGTAAACAATTAGTTTTGCCTTTTTGCTTTAAATAACTAGTCATTTGTGAACCGAATGGATGAGTAGAAATTACAATGTCTGGGTTAAATTCACGGAATAATTTAGCTATTTTTACAGCCATGATTTTGTTAGAAGAAGTACTTACCTTAGATAAAAGACCATTTTGAGATTTATAATAAACTTTTTCCCAAGCCCATGGTGCTTTTTTTGCCATTTCTCTGTAAGCAGCAGTAGTTACTTTGTCTAAAGCTTTATTAATATATTTAACGCAATCAATTATTTCAGTTTGAACATCAGTATAATTTTCATCAATATATTGTTTAATAGATTTTGCAGCAGATAGATGTCCTCCGCCATAAGATGCGTAAAAAATCAAAATTTTCTTCATAAAAATTTCAGTCCTTTCTTGTTTAAATAAAAGGTACATGTAGTCATTAAAGTTTTTATTCTGTCAATTCTACCCTAATAATAATACGTTTTTTAAATTTTACCATAAAAAAGATAAAATTTCAAAAAAATAACAAAAATAAATAAAAAAAAGAATAAAACATAAAAAAATATACAAAATATAAATGAAATACTATAAGTTAAAAGGAGAAATAAAGTGAAAAAAATATGCAAAATATTATTAATTATAATGATTTTGTTGATAGGAATAATAGCAATTTTTAATTTACCTAAAAATAATCAAACAGAAGTATATGCAGCAAATGCAGGTTCAACATCAAACGTTCAATTAATAGCAAGAGCAATAAATGGAGAAGCAAGAGGAGAACCATATGAGGGACAAGTTGCAGTTGGTGCGGTAATTTTAAATAGAGTAAAAGATCCTAATTTTCCTAACACAATAGCAGGAGTAATATATCAAAGTGGAGCATTTACAGCAGTTTCAGACGGACAAATAAATCACCCAATAGCAGAAGGTTCAACAGTAGTAAAAGCAGCACAAGATGCACTAAATGGCTGGGACCCAACAGGTGGAGCAATATATTATTTTAATCCAGCAACTGCTACAAACAAATGGATATGGTCAAGACCACTAATAAAAACAATAGGAAAACACAGATTTTGCAAATAAATTACCTTTGGGGACGTTTCCTTTTGGTTAATCTGTCCCTTTTGGATATTTTATTTTGTACAATACTCCAAAAGGAAACGTCCCCAAAGGTGAAAGTGTCCCTTTTGGTACATTAATTAATAAAGGAGAAGAGAAAAATGGGAAAAATAAAATCAAAATTATATGATTGGAAAGATCGTTTAAAAGATAGACATATGCTTAGCTTAGTAGTAACTTTAGTTACTGTTATAGCAGTTTTAGGGCTTTATACTTACAAAAGAGAGAGACAATTTAGACAAACAGCAGAAAACAATTACAATATGGCATTTTTTGAATTAGTTAGTTATGTAGAAAATGTAGAAACATATTTAGCAAAATCATTAATATCTAGTACTCCAGAACATGGAGCAGAAACTTTAACACATGTGTGGAGAGAAGCAAATTTAGCACAAAGTTACTTAGCAAGACTTCCAATGGGTTCACAAGAACTTGCAAACACATCAAAATTTTTAAATCAAGTAAGTGATTATAGCTTTTCACTATCAAGAAAAAATATAAATAATCAAAATTTAACAGATGATGATTTCAATAATTTAAAGGAATTACACACATACAGCGTAGACTTAGAAAATACACTTAATCAATTGTCAGCAGATATAAATGATGGAAGAATAAAATGGGGAGAACTAACAAATAAAGGAAGTAGTGTATTTTTAACACAAGTAAGCAATATTTCAAAAGATAGCTTTGACAATCTAGAAGAAAATTTCCATGAATATTCAGGGTTAATATATGATGGCGCATTTTCAGAGCATATGACATCAGTAGAGAAAAAAGGCTTAACAGGAGAAGAAATAAGCGAAGAAGAGGCAAAGAAAATAGCAACTGATTTTGTAGGAAATGATAAAATAGGAGAAATAAATTCAAATGGGGTATCAGAAGACACAGATATACCTTCATATGATTTTAGTATAAAAGCAAAAAATGATAAAAACGAGATAATAACAGTATCCGTAAGCAAAAAAGGTGGACATATAATATTTATGAACTACAATAGAAATGTAGAAGCAGAAAGTATATCACAAGAAAGAGCAGATGAAATAGGAAAAGATTTCTTAAATAGTAAGGGATTTCCAAACATGAAAGAAACGTATTATCTAAAACAAAATGGAATAGTTACAATAAATTATGCATATAATCAAAAAAGCACAAACGGAGATGTTATAGTATATCCAGACTTAATAAAAGTAAAAGTTGCATTAGATAATGGCGAAATACTAGGAATAGAAACTACAGGATATTTGAATTCACATTATGAAAGAAATATACCAACAGTTAAAATAACTAAAGAAAAAGCAAAAGAAAATTTAAACAAAAGTTTACAAATAGAAAGTGAAGGAATGGCAATAATTCCAACAGAATTTAAAACAGAAATATTTTGTTGGGAATTCAAAGGAAAAGTAGATGATACAGAATTTTTAGTATATATAAATGCAGAAACAGGAGCAGAAGAAGATATATTAGTAATAAAAAATACACCAAATGGAACTTTAACAATGTAATAGTCCAAAATAGGTAATTGGGTACATGGAAAATATTATTAGTATTTTGAAAATGAAATTGCACATAATATAATTAGAAAATAAATTTATTTTCTAAATCTAGACTTTGAGAATTTGGAGGTAATATACAATGGGAAGAAGAAGCTCAAATATTATGTCTGAAAATTTAAAAGAGGAAATTGCAAGAGAATTAGGTGTATATGAACAAGTAAAACAAGACGGAGGATGGCAAAATGTATCTTCTAAAACTTGCGGAAATATAGTATCAAAAGCAATAGAAATCGCAAATAGAAGTGTAGAATAGTTTAAATGAGAGTCTTATTATAAATGAAGGCTCTCATTTTTTACATTTACTTTTTTATAATACATAAGCGTTATTAACGACGCACATTTTACATCATTTTTATATTGCAAATCAAAAACAAATGTCATATAATATAAAAGATTAAAATATAATTATATTTGATTTCTTAAACATAAAAAATAAATGGAGGAGAAGAAATTATTGGAAGTAGAAGTAAAAGGAAAAAAAATAAACTATGAAGTTAGCGGTGAAGGTAAACCTATTGTATTACTTCATGGTTGGTTAGCATCATTAGAAACAATGGCTCCTTTAGCAAGACATTTAGAAAAGAACTTTAAAGTATATTCTATAGACATAATTGGATTTGGAAAGAGTGAACTTCCAGACAAACCATTAAGCACAAATGACTTTGGCGACTTCTTAAAAGAATTATTAGAGAAATTGAATATTAAAAACCCTATATTAATAGGACATTCAAATGGCGGAAGAACAATTATAAATTATGCAGGAAGAAATTTGGGAGAGATAAACAAAATAGTATTAATTGATAGTGCAGGAATTGTTCCAAAAAGAAGCAAAAAATATTATATAAAAATGTATACTTTTAAATCTTTAAAGAAAATATTAAACATTCTTCCAAATATAGAAATGACAAATAATATTAGAAATCGTGTACTTGGAAAGTTTGGTTCTAGTGACTATAAAAATTCACCAGAAGTATTAAAAGGTACAATGTCTATTATATTAAATGAAGATCAAAAATATTTAATGCCAAATATTAAGGCTCCAACTTTACTTATATGGGGAGATAAAGACACTGCTACGCCAATAGAAGACGGAAAAACTATGGAAAACCTAATACCAGGAAGTGGACTTGTAGTATTTGAAGGAGCAGGACATTTTTCTTATTTAGACAGACTATCTAATTGCTTAATAGTATTAGATGAATTTTTAAAAAATGATATGAGGGAGAATTAATGAATTACATATTAATAAATATATTTTTAATTACACTATATGTATATTACTTACATAAGATAAAACATGGATTTCATATATTACAATTAGAATCTTATAAAAATGAAAGATATAAGAGATGGATAAAAGAAAATAAAAATATAATTATAAAAAAAAGAGAATTATTGCTTATAGTGCCACTAATTTTAATTTGCATTAATCAAACACTTGCAACTATAGCTGGTATAATAATAGTTTTCTTGTTATATATTTCAAGAGATATTTATAAAGAAAAGAAACCACTTGTAATTACAAAAAGAGTAAAAAGAATGTATATAACAGCTAGTACAATTTTTTTAATATTGGCAATATTAACTAATATATTTGTAAGTCCAATATTAAAAAATGAAATCTTAAATAAAATATTATTATTAATATCACTAATGCTAGAAACTACTTTAATTGTATTTTCTATATATATTGTTATATTAATAAATAAAATTAATGAGCCAATAGAGAATAATATAAATAAAAGTTTCTATAATAAAGCCAAAAGAAAACTTGAAGAAATGCCAAACATGAAAGTAATCGGAATTACTGGAAGTTATGGAAAAACGAGTACAAAGTATATTGTATCAACTATATTGGAACAAAAATATAATGTACTAATGACGCCAGAAAGCTACAATACAACAATGGGAGTAGTAAGAACAATAAATGAAAAGTTAAATTCTACGCATGAGATATTTGTATGTGAAATGGGTGCAAAAAACATAGGAGATATAAAAGAAATATGTGACTTGGTCAAACCAAAGTATGGAATACTAACAGCAATAGGACCACAACACCTAGAAACGTTTAAAACATTAGAAAATGTTAGAAAAACTAAAATGGAATTAGTAGATGCAATTACAGATAAAGCCTTTGTTAATTATGAAGATGAAAATATAAAAGAAACGAAAATAGAAAAAGAAAATATTAAGTATGGTATTTCTGAAGAATGTGATGTATATGCGTATGACGTAAGAATTACAGAAACAGGTTCAGTGTTTAGTGTACATACAAAAGATGGAAATCTAAGAGATATAAAAACAAAATTATTAGGTGAACACAATATTATAAATATCGTAGCAGCAATAGCAGTGGCTAAAGAACTACAATTAACAGATGAACAAATAAAAATAGGAATAAGATATTTAAAACCAGTTCCTCATAGACTAGAATTAATAAAAAAACCAAATGGTTTAACAATAATAGATGATGCATATAATTCTAATATAAAGGGAGCTAAAAAAGCTTTAGAAACTTTAAAATTATTTAAAGGAAAAACTAGAATTTTAGTAACACCAGGTATCGTAGATTTAGGGGAGTATTCTGAAAAGTATAATAAAGAATTAGGAAAAAAAGCTGCAGAATGTGCAGATTATATTATTTTAGTTGGAGAAAAGCAAGCAAAACCAATATATGAAGGAATAATTTCAGAAAACTATCCAAAAGAAAAAGTCTTTGTGGCAAAGGATTTACAAGAGGCAATATCAAAATGGAATGAATTTTCAGTAGAAAATAGTGTAATATTACTAGAAAATGATTTACCAGATAACTATTTATAAAAGAAAAGAGGGATTTATATGAAAATAAAAATAGGAGTTATTTTTGGAGGAAGGTCAGTAGAACATGAAATATCAATAATAACTGCAAATCAAGCAATGAATAGTATTAATAAAGAAAGATATGAAATTATACCAATATATATAAGTAAAAAAGGGTTAATGTATACAGGAGAAGAGCTTTTGGATCTAAAATCATATAGAGATTTAGATAGTTTATTAAAAAAATTAACGCAAATAACAATAGTTAATGATGGAGAAAAAATAAATATAGTAAGATTTCCAATGAAAAATTTTGGAAAAAATATAATAAATACAATAGATATAGCATTTCCAACAATGCATGGAACAAATGGAGAGGACGGAACAGTTTCTGGATACTTAGAAATGTTAAATGTTCCTTATATTGGTTGTGACATATTATCTGCAAGCGTAGGAATGGATAAGATAATGATGAGAAGAGTGCTTAAAGAAGCAAAAATACCATCACTTGATTACATAGCATTTTATGCTACAGATTATATTAAAGAAGAAGAGAAATATATTAGGAAAGTAGAAGAAGAGTTAAGATATCCAGTTATAGTAAAGGCAGGAAATTTAGGTTCTAGTGTAGGAATAAAAAAGGCAAAAAATACAGATTCTTTAAGAGAAGCAATAGAATATGCAATGCAATTTTCAGACAGAATAATGATAGAAAATGCAATAGTAAATTTAAAAGAAGTTAATTGTTCTGTAATGGGAGATACATCAAATGCAACACCATCTGAATGCGAGGAACCAGTAGGAGCAGGAGAGATATTAAGTTACCAAGATAAATATGTTTCAGGAGGAAAAACAAAATCACAAGAGGTTGCAGGAGGTTCAAAGGGAATGGCAACACTTAAAAGAAAATTACCTGCTGAAATTTCAGATGAAATGAAAAAACAAATTCAAGAATTGGCAGTAGAAACATTTAAAGTACTAGGATGTAACGGTGTTTCAAGAATAGATTTCTTAGTAGATAATGATACTAATGATGTATATGTAAATGAAATAAATACAATACCAGGAGCATTATCATACTATTTATGGGAAGCTACAGGAAAGACATTTGAACAAGAAATAGATGAATTAGTTGAATTAGCATTAAAAAGAAAAAGAGAAAGAGAAAAATTAGTATTTTCTTACGACCAGAACATATTAGCATTATCAGGAAGCAAAACAGGAATAAAAAAATAAAACTAAAAAGTGTATTATTTAAATATAAACACTGAAAAAGACGTCTCTTTAACACTAAAACTATAAGTAGGGGTACTATTTTAATGATGAAAAAAAGATCATTAAAATAGTACCCTTTTTGATAGTTTTATAATTGATTAAATTTCTTAATTTATTACTAAATTTTGCAAGAGAAACTATTGAAAAAATACACTAAACTTGATATAATAAATCCACCATTGATAATGGGAGGATGTTAAATGATTTTCAAAGATTATTATAAAATATTAGGATTAGAAAATAATAAAGTAAATATAGACGAAATAAAAACAGCTTTTCACAATCAAGCCAAAAAATATCATCCAGATGTAAATGATGGAAAAGAAGCAGAGGAAAGATTTAAAGACATAAATGAAGCGTATAGAGTATTGTCTAATAATACATCAAAAAGAAAATATGATAGAATTTGGTATTCTCATGTAGGAAAGAAAATCGATAAACAGAAAGACAGAGAAGAAAGAGAAACAAGAACAGATTTATGGAGTTTATTATTTGGAATAAATAAAGTAGAAAAAGTAAAAAGAACGAAAACTAAGGTTCCAACTAAAGGAGATAATGTAGAAACACAAATTGATGTAGGAATTAAACAAGCATTTTATGGAACAAATAAAAAAATATCTTTACGTACAGTGGACGGAAAAATGACAACATTTGATGTGAAAATACCAGCAGGAATAAGAAATGGCGAAAAAATACGTCTAATAGGACAAGGAAAACAAGGACAAAATGGTGGCAAAAATGGAGATTTATTCATAAAAGTAAATATAGAAGATAGTAATATTTACAAATTACATGGATATGATATATATACAGATTTATTACTTACACCTTGGGAAGCAGTGCTAGGAACAAAAGCACAAATAGAAACAATAGATGGAGAAAGCAAAATATATGTACCACAAGGAGTAGTAAGTGGAGAAAAAATAAAGATACCAGCAAAAGGTTACAAAGACGGAAAAGGTGGAAGAGGAGATTTAATAGCACAAGTAAAAATAGTAGTACCTAAAAATCCATCTAAAGAAGAGATAGAAATTTATGAAAAACTAAAAAACATATCAAAGTTTGAACCAAGAAACAAAACAACAATATCATAATTTTGTAGAATAAAAGTTCTAACAATATATAGAAAAAAGATATATTTACAAGCTTTTAACTAATGCAACCCTGAAAATATTGACATTTCAAACATTTAGTTGTATAATTATGTATAGTTGTCAAACTAAAGAAAAACTATGAAAATTTGGTTCATAGAAAGGGGTGTAACATGGAAAGTATACAAGGTAAACACTTTAGTATAACAGATCCAGCGGGAGTAAATACAGTAATATACAGAATAAATAAAACAGCAAAAGAGTATTTACAAGAATATCCTAAATACACAGTAGAAAGACTAGTATCTACTGAAGAAATAAAAGGAAATTTAAAAAGAAAAACATTCTTCATAGATGAACCAGATTATGAAGAACAATTACTATTCTTATCATTTGGAAAAGAAAAAGTAGTTGTTAATACAGGTGTTTTAGAAGATGACAAAATAAAGATTTCTAAAAAGCCTATGCCAATTAAGTTTGATACTTTATATTCAGATAAAGAAGAATATAAAGAATTTGAATATACACCAAATTTAAAGAGACCAATATCAATTATAGACCCAGAAACAACAGAAGAAGTAAAACCAGTATTATATATGGATGAAAAAACAAATGAAGTAAAAGGTAAATGCAAATTAAAACCATATAAATCTTATTTCGCTTTTGAAATACGAGGTAAGAAAGACTAAGAGGAGGATGTTTAATAATGAGTCAAACAAGTGGAGATTCAAAAAATTATGATATAGTATGTATATCATTTGGAAAAGAAAATGAAAGAGGAATAAAAGTAACAGAAGCAAATAGAAAAGATAGCTTTTTAGAACAAACAATGGAAATAAAGGCAGTAACGTGTAGCATGGACGAAATGAATTTTAGTAGAGAACAAAAACAAAAAATATTAGAGAATAGAAAAGCAAGAAAAACAAAATCAGCATTATCAAAAGAAGATGCAAGATAGAAATTCATACCAAAGAAAAGGTGGAAAGCCATGGAAAAATTTAAAAGAACATTAAAACAAAGTAAAAAAATTTTAATTATTATAGGAGTACTATGGGTATTTTTAGCCATAGTACTTGTTTCGCCTATAGCGGAGGCAATTGCAGATGCTTCAAAAACGGGTGTGTTTGAATTTAACACTTTTGTAAATAGATTAATACCAGCAATTACAAGTTTTTCAAGTATAACAAGAATGTTTTCAGCAGAATACATAAGTACATTTGGAAGTTGCTTAATGAATTATACAATTTTATTTATAATATGTTCTATCATAGGTTTTGTAAAATCAAAACCAAAGGGTGAATATCACGATATGGAACATGGTTCTAGTGATTGGAGTGAGCATGGTGAACAATATAGAATATTAAGCAAAAACAAAGGAATTATACTAGCAGAAGATAACTACTTACCAGTAGATAAACGTGGAAATATAAATACACTTATAGTTGGACGGATCTGGATCTGGTAAATCAGCATCATATTCAAAACCAAACGCATATCAAATGCTTGGTTCATATGTATTTACAGATCCAAAAGGTGAATTATATGATGACACAGCAGGATACTTAAAAGAACATGGCTATGAAATAAAAGTATTGAACTTAGTAAATCCAGTAAACAGTGATGGGTACAACCCATTGATGCACGTAGCAAGCGAATTAGATGTAGACGTTATTGCAAATACAGTAGTAAAAGGTCAAGCATCAGAAAGTAAATCAGACCCATATTGGGATGACATGGCAGAAATGCTATTAAAAGCATTAATCTATTATTTAATAGCAACAAGACCTAAAGAAGAACAAAACCTAGCAAGTTGTTCAGAATTAGTAAGAGCAGCGAATACAAATGGTGGAAGTAACTTACTTACAGAATTAATAAATCAATTACCATATGATCATCCAGCAAGAATGTATTACAAATCAATAGAAATAGCTCCAGAAAAAACTTATGGATCAATTTTAAGTTCATTACAAGCAAAACTAGGAAAATTTGATTCAAAAGACATAGCAGAAGTAACATCAACAGATACAATAAATTTTGAAGATATAGGAAAGAAGAAAACAGCTGTATATGTTATATCATCAGATACACACACAGCATATGACTTCTTACTTACAATATTCTTCTCTCAAATGATACAACAATTATACAATTATGCAGACCTAAATGGTGGTAGACTTCAAATGCCAGTATACTTTATACTAGATGAGTTTGCAAACATTGGTAGAATACCAGACTTTGACAAAAAAATATCAACATCAAGAAGTAGAGGAATTCAATTTAGTGTTATTTTACAAAACTTAGATCAGTTAGAAGCAATATACGAAAAAAGTTATGAAACAATAATTGGTAACTGTGATACACACGTGTTTTTAGGAAGTAACTCATACAAAACAGTAGAATATTTCTCTAAAGCATTAGGAGAAAAAACAATATTTAGACAAAGCAAATCAACAAATCGTGATAAACACGCACATAAACAGGGATTCAGTGATTCTGAGCAAATGCTAGGAAGAGCATTAATGACACCAGATGAACTTCGTAGAATGGACAATGATTTATGTATAATTTTTGAAAAAGGAATAAAACCAGTAAAAGCAAAGAAATTTTATTTCTTTGAAAAACCAAAAATGTACAAAGAATTAATGGAAAACAAATTAGATCATAATCATTTTGATGCAGGAGTAAGGGGAGAATGGAGAAAATATAATCCATATAATCCATATGTACCAGAAACAGATAAAAAAGCATCAGAAAACTTAAAAGTAGAATCGTTAGATGATTTATTTGAAGATAATGACGAAAAAGAAAAGAATATACCAAAAGAAATTCCAAAAATAGAAGAAAGTGTAAAAGAAGAAAAATCAGATATTTTAAATAATATAGAAATAGATGAGACTCCAGCGAAACAACAAAATATAGAAATAGGAGAAAAGCCTAAAAAACAAGAAACACTTTCAGATTTGTTTGACTTCGAAGATTTTGATAGTCCTACATTACCACAAGGTGATGAAGAAAAAGAAGAGAAAAAACCACAACTATTTACAGAAGACATACAAAAGGAATTGGAAGCAAAATTTGATGAATTATTTGGACCAATGGAAGAATAAAATTAAGAACAAAAAATACGCTATAGCGGATTTTTTGTTCTTTAAACATAATTTGTAAAGAAATATATTTACTTTGTATTAGTATCATATTTTGTCGAAATTTTACGATGAAAAATTCTTGCAATTTACATAAATACATGATTTAATAGTCTTATATCCTAAAAGAAGAGCCAAAAAATGAACTAGCACAATGGGTAATGTTTATAAATGACACTAACGAAAGCGAGGTATCAAAAATAATGGAAGATAATAAAGAAATAAAAGAAGGAATAGAACAAGTAGCTAAAAAGATGCTTGAACTAAATATTCCAATACAAGATATAATAAAAACAACAGGGTTACAAGAAAAACAAATTTTAGAATTAAAGAAAGACGTATAATTATCAAAAAAATCCGCTATAGCGGATTTTTTGATGACTGCTAAAAGACCAGATTATTACTTGAACAAGTTTAAAATATTAAAATAAAAGCATTTAAACATTAGAAACAACAAAACAAACGTTCAAAAATGTATTGACTTTTTTACTATTAATAGATATAATGAGCAAAGAAATTATGGAGGATAATCATATGAAATTTGTACATATAGCAGATATGCACTTTGATACGCCATTTAAAATGCTTAGTGATAGAAGAAATTTAGGAGAGACAAGAAGACTAGATCAAAGAAAAGCATTTAAAAAAATGATAGAATATATAAAAGAAAATAGAATTCCTTACTTATTTATAGCAGGGGATTTATACGACAACGAATACATAAGAGAAAGTACAATAAGTTTTATAAATGATTGCTTTAAACAGATACCAGATACTAAAATTTATATTGCTCCAGGTAATCACGATCCATACTTAAAGAACTCATATTATGCAAAATATAATTGGAATGAAAATGTAAAAATATTCACAGCAAATGTAGAAAAAGTGGAAAACGAAGATTTCATTATATATGGATATGGATTTGAAGATTTCTATTGTAATAACTCAAATATAGAAAATATCAAATTGGAAAACAAAGAGAAAATAAATATTTTATTAACACATTGTAATTTAGACGGAAGTGATAAATTAGAAAAAGAATATAACAATTTATCTTCAAAAAAATTACAAGAGATTGGTTTTGATTATGTTGCAATAGGACATATTCATAAAAAGAATGTGGAAGAAAAAACAAATATAGTATATCCTGGTTCTACTATTTCCCTGGGTTTTGACGAATTAGGAAAACACGGAATGGTAGTAGGAAATTTAGAAAAAGGAAAATTAAATCTAGAATTTATTACATTAGATGAAAAAGAATTTAAAGAGCAAGAAGTTGATGTTAGTGAAATACAAACAATAGAAGAACTAGCAGAAAAAATAAATGAATTAGAATTAGAGCAGAATAATTTATACAAAATTATATTAATAGGAAATAGAAATTTTGAAATAAATGTTTATAAACTATATAAGTTAATAGAAATTGAAAATATTATAAAAATTAAAGATAAAACAAGAACGAGTTATAATCTAGCAGAAATAGCAAATGATAGTACATTAAAAGGAATATTTGCTAAAGAAATGTTAGAAAAATTAAAAGATGAAAATATAGATAAAGAAACTATAGAAAAAGCTATAGAAATAGGAATGAACTCTTTATCATAAATAAGAGGTGATATTTTGAAAATAGAAAGTACTCAAATAAATGCTTTTGGAAATCTAGAAAACAAACAAATAGATTTAAGCGAAAATATAAATATAATAAAAGGTAATAATGAAAGTGGAAAATCCACATTTCTTAAATTTATTGTGGATATGTTTTATGGAATATCAAAAAACAAAAGAGGAAAAGAATTTTCAGATTATGATAGATATAAACCATGGAATAGCGAAGAATTTTCTGGAAAAATAACATATACATTAGATGATGGAAGAAAATATGAAGTATTTAGAGATTTTAATAAGAAAAATCCTAAAATATATAATGAAGTAGGAGAAGATATCTCAAAGGAATTTACAATAGACAAAACAAATGGAAGTAAATTTTTTGTAGAGCAAACAAAAATAGAAGAAGACACTTTTTTATCTACATTTGTATCTTGCCAAACAGAGGTAAAATTAGAAAAGCAAGAACAAAATGTATTAGTTCAAAAATTAGCAAATCTAGCAGGTACAGGAGAAGATAATGTTTCATACAAAAAGGCATTAGAAAAATTAAATAAAAGGCAAATAGAAGAAATAGGAACATTAAGAACAACAGGAAGACCAATGAACATTGTTAAGGAAGAGCAATTTAGTCTTCAAGACGAAATTGGAGAACTAGAAGAATACAAAGAAGAAAGGTATATAATAGAAGAAAATAAAAACAATTTAGAGACAAAAATACAAGAAAACGAAAAAAAATTAGAACTACTAAAACAAGTAAATAAAATATATGAAGATAAAAAACTCGAAGAACAAAAATTAGAAATAAATCAAAATTTAATAAAATCATATGAAGAAAAAGTAAAAAATATAAAAGAAGAAAAAGATGGAATAGAAACAAAGTACAAAGAAATAACAAATATTATAAATGAAAAAGCAGAAAAAGAAGCAAAAGAGAATAAGAAATCATTAAATGTGAAAAAGATAGGAACAGTTATTTTATTTGTAATATCAATTATTATAGGAATAATATTTATAAAAAATACTTTAGTATCAGTAATTGCATTTGTAATAGGAGCAATAAGTCTTATAACATTAATAGAACTTTTAATAAATAAAAAGAAAGATAATGAATCCCAAAAAGAAGAAAGCGAGCAACAAATAAAAATAAGAGAAAGATTACAATTGGCTAAAAACGAAATGGACAAAATGCAAGCGCAAATAGAAATGCTAAATAAGTCTAAAGAAGAAAAAAATGCAGAAATTGAAAAACAGAAACAAGAAATTAATACTAATATACAAGAAAAATTGAATAGACTAAAAGAAGAACATAAATTAGAAAATACAGAATTTAATAGTGATATTTCATACAAAATAGAAAACATACAAGAAGAACTAAATAAAAATAAATTAGAACTACATTCACTAGAATTAGACAAAAATAATATAATGCCAAAACTTGAAAAATTAGCAAGCATGGAAGAACAATTACAAGAATTAAACGAGAAAGAAACAATGCTTAATAAACAAAATACTGCAATAGAACTTGCAAAAGAAGTTTTAGAAATAGCATATATAAAAATGAAAGAAAATGTTACTCCAAAATTTACAGAAAACTTATCTAAAAACATAGAAAAAATATCTAATGGTAAATACAAAAAAGTAAAAATAAATGATGAAGAGGGTATAATAGTAGAAAAACAAAATGGAGAATACATTTCAGCCGAAAAGTTAAGTATAGGAACAATAGAGCAATTATATTTATCATTAAGATTTGGAGCAATAAAAGAGCTTTCAGAAGAAAGCATGCCAATAATTTTAGACGAAGCATTTGCATATTATGATGAAGAAAGACTAAAAAATATTCTTACATATATAAGCAAAGAATATGAAAATAATCAAATAATTATATTTACATGTACTAACAGAGAAATAGAGATTTTAGACAAAGAAAATATTAAATATAATTTAGTAAATCTATAATTCGTATTTTTATTCAATAGTAAATGTATATAAAAAAGATATAATTGAAATATTAAAATTGTAAAAAGAAAAACCGCTAAACAGCGGTTTTTCCTATTGAATAAAATAAAAAAATGTAGTATAATACCTAGGAAAAACAAAAGGGGAAGAACTAAAGCCATTTGAAAATGCATTCACAAGGGTAGGGGACATACCTTTACTTAAGTGGAAAACGAAAGGGTAAGGTGTGTCCCCTGACATTAATAAAAAGGAGAATATTTATGTTTGATAAAATAGAGACTGTAGAAAAACGTTATGAAGAATTAACACAAAAAATAAGTGATCCAGAAGTAATTTCAAGAACAAACGAATGGCGCGAATATATGAAAGAACACGCAGAATTAGAACCAATAGTACAAAAATACAGAGAATATAAAAAAGCAAAACAAGCATACGAAGAAGCAAAAGAAATGATGAATGATCCAGAAATGAAAGATTTAGCTGAAGAAGAAATGCTTGCAAATAAAGAAGCTATGCCAAAAATAGAAGAAGAATTAAAAATACTTTTAATTCCAAAGGACCCAGATGATGATAAAAACGTTATATGTGAAATTCGTGGAGGTGCTGGTGGAGAAGAAGCAGCACTATTTGCAGGAACATTATTTAGAATGTATTCTATGTATGCAGAGAAAAAACACTGGAAACTAGAAGTAGTAAATGAAAACGAAACAGGTCTTGGAGGATATAAAGAAATATCTTTTATGATTACAGGAAAAGGAGCATATAGTAGACTAAAATTCGAAAGTGGAGTTCATCGTGTACAACGTGTACCAGATACAGAAAGTAGTGGTAGAATTCATACTTCAACTGCAACAGTAGCAGTACTTCCTGAAGTAGCAGATGTAGAAATAGATGTAAACCCAGCAGATATAAAAATGGAAGTATATAGAGCATCTGGAGCAGGAGGACAACACGTAAATAAAACATCATCAGCAGTAAGATTAATTCACGTTCCAACAGGAGTTGTTGCAGAATGCCAAACAGAACGTTCACAAGTACAAAATAGAGAATATGCAATGAGATTACTTCGTTCTAGACTATATGAAATAGAAAAACAAAAAAGAGATAGTCAAATAGCAAATGAAAGAAAAAGTCAAGTAGGTAGTGGAGATAGAAGTGAAAAAATACGTACATATAACTATCCACAAGGACGTATAACAGACCACAGAATAGGAATGAACGTATACCAATTTGAAGATTTCTTAAATGGAAACTTAGATGAGATGATAGATAACCTAATAGCAGCAGATAGAGCAGAAAAATTAAAAGGTGAAGAAGAATAATAAATTTTTGAAATGTATTATACACAAAGAGACATAATACATATATAAATATATGAAAAAACTATTTACATTTATATATTTAAATGATATATTGATTACAGAATTCTACAAAAGAGAATTTAATTATACAATTTTTTTGGAAAGGAGAAAGGGTAAGATGAGTGAAAAAGGTAAAGCAATTTTAGCATATGTATTTACTTGGATAGGTGGGCTTATAGTATTATATGGTATGAAAGATAACCAAAGAAATACAAAAATACATGCAGCTCAAGCAATAATTATAGGTGTAGGTTATATGCTTATTTATGCAATATATAGAATAATTCCTATATATATTCCATTTTTTTCAACAATAATATATGGCTTATATATTGTACTAGTAATAATAGGTATAGTAAAAGCAAACAAAGAAGAAAATCCAGAATTACCAGTAGTAGGAAAACTTGCAATGTCTATATTTGGTAAAAAAATTAATGAACAATAAATAAAAATATAACGCAGAAGATAAAGGAGGTGCAAAATGACAAAAGTAAAAAGAATATCAATATTATTTATTATAGCACTAGCAATAGTATTAATACCTAATATTGCAAATGCAGCAGTAAGTGTAAAAAAAGATACTAATACTACTGGAACTCAAAAGTTCTATTTTTCAGGTCTAACATTAGATAAAAAACATGAGTATCAATTTGGATTTACAAAAACAGCAGCAACACCAATTGAAGACGGAGATTGGTATTTAATAACAGACTATACAGAATCAACAGCAAACATTGAAATTACAGGAAATAATGTAAAATTTGCAGATGTAATAACAGCTGTTGAAAAAGGTTATATAACTATAAAAGACAAAACAACAGATAGTGTTATTTTAGATCATTTTCAAGTAGATTTATCTATACCATTTCTAAAAGTAACCAATTATACTGTAATAAATAATGGAAAACAATTTGAAATGGACCAAAATGAATGTATAAATGTAAATCACTGGAATGCAAAAAATAGTAAAGCGTTTTATCAATATGAAAAAATAACAGATGAAACATTAATAAATAAATATAAAGAAATAAAAAGTAAGAATGGTAATTATTTAGAATTATCATCATTACTTAAAACAAAAGTACCAACAGCAAATTGGAAAAGTTGGAGTTATTGGAATGGACATGGAGAATCTAATGAAATAGGTTATGGATATACAGAAAAAGCAGTGAATGTTCCAGATAGTGGTTTGTATTATATGTGGTTATACTTTCAAGGAGGAACTGATACTAGAGATTTATATGGTTGTATATTAGTAGATAACTTAGAGCCAGACATAGCATTGGAAAGCATATCTTTGCCAGAAACAAGAAAAGTAGAGTTAGGAGAAACACTAAAATTAACACCAACATTTAATCCAGAAAAAGCAACAAACAAAATAGTTACATGGAGTTCTAGTGATGAAAGTGTAGCAACAGTAGATAATAATGGAAAAATAACGCCTAAAAAAATAGGATCTACAATTATTACAGTAGTATCTAAAGACGGAAACAAAAAGGCAACTTGTACGGTAACAGTTGTAGCAGCTTCAAATAACAATAATAACAATAATAACCAAGGAAATGCAAATGGTAGCACAAATAACAACACAGGAAACAAAACATCAACAAATGGAGAAGAAGATAAAACAATAGCAACAGGAAAAATACCACAAACAGGAACAGGAATAGGATTAACAATTATGATAGTGGTACTAGCAGGAGCAACTACAATTGCATATATAAAATATAAAAATTTAAAAATGATAAAATAGAAATAAAAAAAATCCGCTATAGCGGATTTTTTTTATTGAACAATATATTAAAAATTCTTTTTGAATAGGCAGAAATTTCATCTAGTGTGTATTCAGAAGAACCATTAAAAAACTTTAAAAACTTCAGATTCAAATTCTTTAGCAAAATGTAGATATGCTAGAAGCATTAAAGTCAGTAGACTAAAGCTTAAAATGATATATGAATCACAATAAATAATTGAAAAAACAATTCATAAATAAGTAAGCTACAATAAAAGAATAACGAATAAATAACACTTCTTAAAAATAAACTAATAAAAAGTTTAATTTTAAGGAGTGTTTTAATTTGAATGAGATATTAAAAACAACATTAATAGGCTTATTTTTTGGAACATTTGGAACAACAATTGGAGGAATAATAGGAGTATGCTTCAAAAGAAAGTCAAACAAATTTTTAAGTTTTATTTTAGCATTTGCATCAGGCTTAATGTTAGCAATAATATGCTTTGATCTAATACTAGAAGCAATGGAAATAGCAAACATTTTCAGTGTACTTATGGGAATTATTACAGGAATAATAATAATGATAATATGTGACGTATTAGTACAAAAAAAGTTTAATACAAGTAAAATGAATACAAATACAACAAGTAATTTATTAAAAACGGGAATAATAGTAAGTATAGGTTTAGCACTTCATAATTTTCCAGAAGGTTTGGCAATAGGTTCAGGCTTTGGAGCATCACTAACATTAGGTTATTCACTAGCAATTGCAATATGCTTACATGACGTGCCAGAAGGAATAAGTATGGCAGTACCTATGAAAAATGGAGGAATGAGCAAGCTAAAAGTTATTTTCTATGTAATATTATCTGGAATAACAACAGGAGTTGGAGCCTTTTTTGGAGCTCTAGTAGGAGGGATTTCTGAGGAAGTAATTGCAATGTGTTTAAGTTTTGCAGCAGGAGCAATGCTATACATAGTATCAGGAGAACTAATACCAGAATCAAATAGTCTATATCACGGAAGAATGACAGCAATAGGAAATATAGCCGGCTTCCTACTAGGCATGCTTGCAATGTCACTCTAATTACCTTTAGGGACGTTTCCTTTTGGTTAATCTGTCCCTTTTGGAGCATACAATTTATAAAAAGGCATTGTAAGGTATGAAATTTAATAATCTTATATATATTATAGACAAAAGTTAGTATAACAATTATAATAATATAAAAATGGTTAAGAAGAGGGACAAGATATGAAAATAATGTTTATATGTACAGGTAATATATGTAGAAGTGCAATGGCAGAAGGAATGATGAAAAAACTAGCAAAAGATAATAATTTGGATTTGGACATATGTTCATGTGGAATATATGCTGAAGATGGTGACTATGCAACTTATAATGCTGTGGAAGCGGCAAAATATTATGATGTAAATATAGAAGGACATAGAGCAACAAATATAAGAAAATCTAAAATTAAAGAAATGGATATAATTTTATGTGCTACAGAATCTCATAAACAAAGCGTATTATATATGTACCCAGAACTAAAAGAAAAAGTATTTACAATGAAGGAATATGCAGAATTAGATAAAAATGGACAAGATATGGATATAAAAGATCCATGGGGATATGACATGAATGTATATCAAAATTGTGCTGAAGAAATAGAAAAGTGTTTAATAAAAATAATTGAAAAAATACAAACAAATTTTTTATAAAATTTTGAATGTTCGCTAGACAATATATAAAAAATAGTATAGACTAAATAACATAGAAAATGAGATTAAGCAAAGATGTGTCAAAAGCAAATAACCAATAAAAAACAACACATCTAGCTTTCCCGAGCAATGTGTTGTTAAAACATATCTTAGGCAACCACGTTTGTGGTTTCTCATTTTCTAAATATATTATAAACAAAAATGTTAAATATGTCAATAAGAAATGGAGAAACAAAAATGCAAGAGTTAATAGAAGGATTAAACGATAAACAAAAAGAAGCGGTGTTAGAAACAGAAGGACCATGTTTGGTAATAGCAGGGGCAGGAAGCGGTAAAACAAAAGTATTAACCCACAAAATAGCGTACCTAATAGCCGAAAAAAACATAGCACCATGGAATATACTAGCAATAACATTTACAAATAAAGCAGCAAACGAAATGAAAGAAAGAATAGAAGGACTAGTTGGAAATGTTGCAAAAGATATATGGATGGGAACATTCCACTCTATTTGCGTGCGTATTTTAAGGAAATATATAGATAGAATAGGTTTCGATTCATCATTTCTAATATTTGATACTCAAGATCAAAGAACATTAGTAAAAGAATGTTTAAAAGCATTAAATATAGACGATAAAATGTTTACGGACAGAAGCGTTTTATCAGAAATAAGCAATGCAAAAAATGAAATGTTAGAACCTATGCAATACTGCGTTAAGTATCAAGCAGACTTTAGAAAAGCAAAAATAGGAGAAATATATACTCTATATCAAAAACGTTTAAAAGAAAATAATGCGATAGATTTTGACGATATAATAAATTATACAATAAAAATATTAACAGAAAATCCAGATGCACTAGAATATTATACAGAGAAATTCAAATATGTATTAGTAGACGAATACCAAGATACAAACAAAGCTCAATTTACATTAGTAACAATTTTAGCTTCAAGATATGGAAACATTACAGTTGTAGGAGACAATGACCAAGGAATCTATAGTTTCCGTGGGGCAGATATTTCTAACATATTAAACTTTGAAAAAGACTTTCCAGGAACAAAAATAATTAAATTAGAGCAAAATTATCGTTGCACAGGGAATATTTTAAAAGCAGCAAATTATGTAATAAAAAATAATGAAACAAAATATGAGAAAAAACTATGGACGGAAAATGAAGAAGGAAAGTTACCAGCAATCTATCAAGGTGACGACGAATATGACGAAGCAAGATACATAGTTGAACAAATAAATCATTTAAAAACAGAAGAATATTTTAAATATTCAGACTTCTCAATTCTATATAGAATGAACTCACAATCGAGAGCAATAGAAGATATTTTATTAAGAGAAGATATACCATACAAAGTAGTAGGTGGGCTAAAATTCTATGAAAGAAAAGAAATAAAAGATACAATTGCATATTTACGTTTAATTGCAAATCAATCAGATAACATATCTCTAAAAAGAATTATAAATGAGCCAAAACGTGGAATAGGAAAAACAAGTTTAGACAACGTTGAAGAAATTAGTTACCAGACAGGAAACTCAATGTATGAGGTAATAAAACATGCAGATGAGTATGGATTAAATAGAGTATTTGTAAATTCAAGAGAGTTCATAGAACTAATAGAAGACTTAAAAAGCAAGAAAGATGAAATACAAGTATCAGAGTTAATAAAAATGATATTAAGCAAAAGTGGATACACAAAAGCTTTAGAATTAGAGAATACAGTAGAAGCAGAAAGTAGAATTCAAAACTTGGACGAGCTACTAACAGTAGCAATGGAATTCGAAGAAGAATACGCAGAAAATTCATTAAATGAATTCTTAGAAAGTATAACATTATCTAGTGATGTAGATAATTTACAAGAGACAGATGAAAGTGTTACATTAATGACACTTCATAGTGCAAAAGGTTTAGAATTTCCAGTAGTCTTCTTAGTTGGAATGGAAGAAGGAATATTCCCAGGTTACAAATCAATAGGAGAGCCAAAAGAATTAGAAGAAGAAAGACGTTTATTCTATGTAGGAATTACAAGAGCAAAACAATACTTATACTTAACATGTGCTAAACACAGAACAATATTTGGCTCAACAAGTTACAATGCAATATCTCGATTTGTTAAAGAAATTCCAGAAGAGTTACTAGAAGGATATAGTGAGATAAATGGCAATAAAGAAGAAAACTTTGAAGATTCAAATTATGGCTGGGCATATGGAACAAATTATGCTGGAAAAGTAAAAACATATAAATTTAATGAAACAGATGCAACAACTTACAATGTTGCAGGAAGTATATCCACACCTAAAGCACAAAAAGTGGATAACAATTCCGGTTTTGCGTTTAGAACTGCAGAAAGTTTCCTAAATTCTTTAAACAAACCAAAACAAGATGTAGACATTTCAAAATATCAATCAGGAATGAGAGTATACCATAAGAAATTTGGTGAAGGAACAATAAATTCTATAGAACAAGAAGGAGAAGATGCAAAAGTAGACATCAACTTTGACAAAGCAGGACATAAACGCTTAATGGCAAAATATGCCGGTTTAGAAATAATAGGATAAAAGTCAGATAGCGTTAATATAAAAAATATATAGAATAGAAAACAGGAGTAAACTATGAAAAAAATAATGATAGACATGGATGATGTAATATGTGATGGAGGTTTCTTAAGTTTAGTAAATCAATTTTTAGGTACAAGTTATCAAAAAGAAGATATAAAAACATATTACATACAAGATTTAATTCCAAAAGAAAGATACAAAGAATGGTCAGAATTTTTTAATACAAAGAATGTATATGATTATTGTGAAATGTTACCAAATGCCTATGAAGTTATGGAAAAATTGTCTAAAGAATATGAATTATATGTAGTAACAGCATATATTTTCAGAGATAATGAAGAATATTCAGCAAGTAATTTAAAAAATAAATTTATATATTTATATGATAACTTACCATTTATACCACCACAAAATTACATATTTACATCAAACAAAGAAATAATAAATTGCGAAATAAAAATAGATGATAAACTTTCAAATTTAGAAGGAAATGCAGAAATAAAATTATTATTTGATGCATATCACAATAAAGATATAACAAATGAAGAATTAAAACAAAAAGGTGCAATTCGTGTAGATGGGTGGAAAGACATAGAAAAAATACTATTACAAAATTAAAATTTGTATAATTGAAATAAAAAGACATTCAAAATAAAAAAGTTCTCTTTAAAGGAGGACTTTTTTATATTATAGGAAATTTCTATTTTTATATTGTAAGAAACTTTGAATAAAAATAAAAAAACAAGTAAATAATAAAAATATCTATGAAAAGAAAAGGAGGATAAAAATGGCAAACTTATCACAAGTAGAATTACAAAATTTAAGACATCTAATAGGAGCAAATGAGACGACATATCAGAAACTAAACACATATGCATCACAAGCAGTGGATCCACAAATAAAGCAAATATTTACAAAATCAGCACAAGACTCTTTAAATGCAAAACAAAAATTAATGTCATTTTTAAATGATTAAAATAATTTAGCGAGTGTCACAAATTGTGAAAAAGTAGCAATTAGGGACAGTCCAAAACTGTAAAAAGGTAACAATTAGGGATTATCACTAATTAAGAAAGGAGAACAATAAAGTGGACGAAAAAACAATGGTAAATGATATATTAGATGGGGTAAAATCAAGCCTTACAACATATCAAGGAGTTATAACAGAAACAGAAAATATGCAGTTAAGACAAACAATTCAACAAATTCGTAATAATGATGAAAGCTTTCAATATGAACTATTCAAAGTTGCACAAATAAAAGGTTATTATAAACCAGCATCACCTGCGAGTATGAATGAAATTCAAAATGTGAAAAATGAATTACAACAATAAAATACTTAAGTAAAAACCACAAAATATTGCATAATATTTTGTGGTTTTTTGTATTCTTTATATGCGAGAAAAAGTGAGAATATTAGAAAAAAAGAGAGATAATCCTACGGAAATAATAAAAAACGTAAAAAATAACCTTATATTAAATTTGTTAAAAAGTACTAAATAATATAAAATATAACATATTAAATTATGAAAAAAGATAGGAGTTGTTTTAAAATTAGTAGAATAAAGAAAACTATTGTACACTTACGTACATGGACAAAATTTACTATATTAATAACACTTGCAGCTTTTTTAATGGTAGGAGCTATAACATATATCTATAAACCAACATATAGTGTAACTCTAAATGGTGAGTTCATTGGATATAGTGAAAACAAAAGCAAACTACAACAAAGAATAAATGAATACATAGAAAAAGGTAATGGTAACAACATTGCATTTGTAGAAATAAACGAGTTACCAGAATATAAACTTTGTTTCTTAAAAAGAAATGTAGCATTCAATGACGATGAAATATATAACAAAGTAATAGAACAAGGAAAACCATACTATAAATACTATGCAATTAGTGTGGATGAAGAAGAAAAAGCCTATGTATCAACTTTTGAAGAAGCAGAAGAAGTAGTAAATGAATTAAAAGAAAAAAATAGTAATAATAAAGACAAATTATCAATTGTAGAAAAATACGAAACAGAACTAGAAGAATTTACAGATGTAGAAACATGTGTTGCAGACTTATATGTAAAGAAGGTAGTAGTAAAATCTTATGCAGTTGCAGCAACAGGAGTAAATACATCAAGTCAAAAAGTAAACTTGGGTATATCTTTAATAAGACCAGTTTCAGGAACAGTTACATCAAGATTTGGAGCTAGATGGGGAAGAAGTCATAAAGGCTTAGATATAGGAGCACCTAAAGGCACACCTATAAAAGCAGCAGCATCAGGAACTGTTACAGTAGCTCAATATGGTTACAGCGGTGGATATGGAAATTATGTTATGATTTCACACGGAAATGGTATACAAACCTTATATGGACATTGCAATAGCTTAAATGTAAGCGTAGGTCAATCTGTATCACAAGGTCAAGTTATAGCATATGTTGGAAATACAGGAAATTCATATGGAAACCACTTACACTTAGAAATAAGAGTAAATGGAGTAGCACAAAACCCACAAAATTATTTATATTAAATAAAATAAGGCGAGCCTTAGATTTTCTTAGAAATTGCATTAGCAGAAAATCTTAGACTCGCTTTTTATTTATTTTATATAGAAATTAGATTTTGTAGCAGTTTACACTGTGTACAAAATTTTGATTCTGGTTATTTAGAAATTACTAAATTTTAAAATTAGGGTTATCAGCCAATACACGAAAAGTGTAGCTGATAATTTATTTTGAAAAATGCTTTAATGAAGTAAGAATAGCATTATGTTTTATAATCAAATTTCCTGTCTCTGAAAATTTTCTAATAAAAACGTCAGAGTGACTTACAAAACTTGCAAATTCAGGAATACAAGAAAACAATTTCTTTAAATCAGGATAAGCAAGGTTAATTTGAGAAAGACAAAGATAATATGTATTTTTAGATTCATATAAAGCTACATTTTTAGCTAAGCCAATAGCCTTAAATCCATTTTTATTAAAGAAATCTATAAAGTCACAATAATCTTCAAAAGAAGCAAAAGAATAAATCACTTGAGTAATTTCATTATCAATTTTTTTTCTTTTAATATGTATTTTCTTTCTAATAGGATTCTTTGAAATGTTTCCTTCTAATTTTTTTGGAAGACTTCTAGTTACTGTTAAAACAAAATCTCCACCGGCCATAGCCAAAGCATCAATACGAATTAAATAATCCTTTGTAGAAAATCCTATTTCCTTTTCAGCCTCTTCTAACATATCAAAAAATAAGTCCTGAGATTCTATAGAGTTAGACATGAAAGAATGAAAATCTATGTCTTTTTTCTCTAAATCTTCAACACTTAAAGTAATTCTAATTTTATCTTCATTTAACTTTTCAAAACGCATTTGATATCCTCCTAATTGTTTATAAATTTATTATAGCACTATAATGCAATAAAAGAAATGAGTAATATTTGGTAATTAATATATGATATGATTAACTCAAAAAATAGTTACACACCATACAGTTACTTTAAAGAGTCGTCCATATATAAAAAACCAGAATTAAGATTTTGTACGCAGTGTAAACTGCTACAAAATCTAATTT